>OHAJ01000298.1_pt1 | contig 35733 bp, 33 predicted proteins | sample 1577101 | NCBI WGS metagenome assembly OHAJ01 (sample SAMEA3541531, study PRJEB24748) | human gut metagenome | biome: human gut; feature: human-associated habitat; material: faeces | place: China | collected 2012
TATCTGACTAAATTATTTATAAAAAACTTTGTGGAATGCAAAATTGAAGGTAATTTTACAGAATCTATTCCCGCGATTGGATTTCGTATAAGCGCGTTTATGCGGACAGGTCCGGAATTGGCAGGACCCGAAGGGGATAGTCGAGTCTAAGTTAAAGAAAAATAGAAAACACATTTTAATCATGTCAACAAAGAAAGCAGAAGCTCCTAAAGGTAAACTCGGAGTTTTGGTAGTGGGCCTCGGTGCGGTCACCTCCACCTTTATGACAGGTGTCCTTATGGCCCGTAAGGGACTTGCGAAGCCCGTAGGCTCCATGACACAGTATGACAAGATCCGCGTCGGACGCGGTGCAGATAAGAAATATCTCCACTACAAAGATATAGTGCCTCTCGCAGACCTCAATGATATCGTATTCGGCGCATGGGATGTATATCCTGCGAATGCCTATGAGGCTGCCGTCAATGCGGAGGTACTTAAAGAAAAGGATATCAATCCTGTCAAAGAGGAACTGGAGGCTATCATACCGATGAAGGCCGCTTTCGATCACAATTATGCCAAGCGTCTCGACGGTGACAATGTCAAGGATGTAAAAGACAGATGGGATATGACCGAACAGATCCGCGAGGATATACGCCGTTTCAAGAAAGAAACGGGTGTCGAGCGGGTTGTCGTGCTTTGGGCGGCTTCTACCGAAGTTTATGTCCCTGTCGACGAGAAGATCCACGCTACTGTCGAATCTCTTGAAGCTGCGATGAAAGCCGATGACAAAGAGCATATCGCGCCTTCTATGTGCTATGCCTACGCCGCCCTTGCCGAGGGTTGTCCTTTCATCATGGGTGCACCCAATACCACTGTCGATATTCCCGCCATGTGGGAACTTGCGGAGAAGACAGGAATGCCTATTGCAGGCAAGGATTTCAAGACAGGCCAGACTCTTGTCAAGTCAGGTTTCGCTCCTATCATCGGTACGCGTTGTCTGGGTCTCAGCGGCTGGTTCTCGACCAATATTCTCGGCAATCGCGACGGTCTTGTGCTTGACGAGCCTGCCAATTTCCGTACGAAGGAAGTTTCCAAACTTTCGACTCTCGAAAGCATCCTCGTGCCCGAAGAACAGCCTGATCTCTACGGTCACGGCAATGACGAGGACACACAGTATTATCACAAGGTGCGTATCAACTATTATCCCCCCCGCAATGACAACAAGGAGGGATGGGACAATATCGACATCTTCGGCTGGATGGGCTATCCGATGCAGATCAAGATCAATTTCCTCTGCCGTGATTCTATCCTCGCGGCGCCTCTGTGTCTTGACCTCGTGCTGCTGAGCGACCTTGCCATGAGAGCCGGACGTTACGGCACACAGCGCTTCCTCAGTTTCTTCCTCAAGAGTCCTATGCATGACTATACTCAGGGAGAGGTGCCTGTCAACCATCTTTTCCAGCAGTACACCATGCTCAAGAACGCCATCCGCGAGATGGGCGGTTACGAAGCCGACGAGGAGATCGACTGATATCACAAAATACCGGCGTCATGGAGTGGCGTCGATTGGTAAAAATATCTTAAATAAGCGTCCTCCCGCATAAGGGAAGGCGCTTATTTGCGTTTTATTGATTAATTTTGCAGTCTGAAAGCACTCATGTCGATGATTGAGTGACCAGGATATTGAAACTGACCGAATCATGAGAATAGATCTGCTTACCGTAATGCCCGAGATGCTTGAAGCTTTTTTCGGGTGTTCCATCCTGAAGCGGGCCCAGGACAAGGGGCTTGCAGAGATTAAAGTCCACAATCTCCGCGATTATACTACCAGTCGTCACCGTAAGGTCGATGATTATCCGTTCGGAGGAGAGGCCGGGATGGTCATGCAGATACAGCCCATCGACGCATGCATATCGCAACTGAAGTCGGAGCGGGACTACGACGAGATCATCTTCATGACTCCCGACGGCGAGACTTTCAACCAGCCTATGGCCAACACTCTCTCGCTCCTTGACAATATCATAATTCTTTGCGGGCATTACAAAGGTGTGGACTGGCGTGTGCGCGAACATCTGATAACAAAAGAGATCACTATAGGCGATTATGTTCTGACGGGAGGCGAACTTCCCGGAGCGGTTGTCGCCGATGCCGTGGTCAGGCTTCTGCCCGGAGTTATCGGTGATGAACAGTCGGCGCTTTCCGATTCGTTTCAGGACGGTCTTCTTGCTCCTCCGGTCTATTCCCGCCCTGCGGAATACAACGGATGGCGTGTTCCCGACATACTTCTGTCTGGACATGAGGCAAAGATAGCGGAGTGGCGATATGAACAGGCTCTTGAACGTACCCGCAGGCTCAGACCCGATTTGCTTGACAATAAGTAGGTCGTGGAAGTTAACGGATCAGGTAATAAGGATTTAGGTAAAAAGGGATAATTTGGATATAAGAAATACTATCAGTGCAGTGGCTTCACTGCCTGTCGCGATAGCGGCGCGCGGTCGTGTCAAATCACCGCTCAAGCGTGAGCTCGTATCGCTCACGCTTCCCATACTTGTCGAGACTCTGCTGATAATGACGCTCGGGGCGGTCGACACTTTCATGCTTTCCCGTCATTCCGACGAAAGTGTGGCGGCGGTCGGTCTCGCCAATCAGATGATCACTTTCACATTTATTATTTTCGAGGTCATCAACCTCGGAACCTCCGTGCTCTGCAGCCAATATCTCGGAGCGCGTCTGCGCGACAGGATGGAAACGGTGGTGGGAGTCTCGCTTGTGGTCAATCTTATAATGGGAGTTGCTGTCAGCGCGGGTTTATATCTTTACGCGTCCGAGATTCTGGCGGCTATGGGACTTGAAGGCTCCATGCTCGCAGAGGGCGTGGGCTACATGGAGATAGTGGGTGCATTCGCTTTTTTTCAGGCTCTGCAGCTGACTCTGTCGGCTGTCTTGCGGTCCAACAACAAGGCGGTTTATCCCATGATGGTCATTCTGGTGGTCAACTGTCTCAATATATTGGGCAATTACACACTTATTTTCGGTAAATTCGGTGCTCCGGCGCTCGGAGTGCAGGGCGCTGCCATTTCAACTGCGACATGCCGTATGGTCGCTATGGTTATTCTCGCCGTAATTGTGTTCAGAACTACGGTGCGCCGTTTTCCGGTCCATATCTTCCGCCATTGGCCGCGACAGGAGTTCAGGAATCTGATGAAGATCGGACTTCCTTCTGCGGGAGAGCAGATGAGCTACAGCTGTTCGCAGCTCGTCATAGCATACTTCATCACCTCTCTCGGTATGGAGGCGCTTGCGGCGCGGACCTATTGTGTCAACATCATAATGTATGTCTATCTGTTCTCTATAGCTATCTCTCACGCGGGAGCTATCTGCATAGGCCATCTTGTCGGCGCGGGCCGTTGGGAGGGCGCCTATCTGATGGGCAGGTATGTCATGAAGGTCGCCTTGATATGGACACTTATATTTTCATTTCTGATAGCGTTGGCGGGACCTGCCATAATGACCACACTTACCTCGAATCCGCAGATAATCGCTTTCGGAGTGGCGATATTGTGGATTGATGTAGTGCTTGAGATCGGACGGCCGATCAACATTCTCTTTGTCAATGTCCTTCAGGCCGCGGGAGATGTCAATTATCCCTTCTATGTAGGACTGGTCTGGATGTGGTCGATCGCTGTAGTATGCGCTTATCTGTTCGGCATTACTTTCGGCTTCGGCATATTGGGTATGTGGTGGATGTTCGCACTCGACGAGAACATCCGGGGTGTGGTCTTCATCCGCCGCTGGAAATCCCGCCGCTGGCAGCACAAAGGCTTTACCCTCACCGCTGCATAGAGGCTTTCGGCCCTCGTAAATATAAAAACAGATGGGTTGCGAAGTCTTTTATTCGCAACCCATCTGTTTTAGCGTATGTACTTTCTATTTCGTATGTACTTTCTATTTAAGGAAGCGCTTGGCGCGGAGCAGGTCGAGGAAGGTTCGGCTGAAGTCTTCGTTCATCGCACGCGGGTAACGGACATCGGTAAATACCTGCGCAAGCGTCCGCTTCCCGTTTTCCTCTATGAATTTACGATTTGGTCCGTAATCATCTTTCGCTTTGAACAGGTCGATGATCTCATCATCGCTGTCTGAACGGTAATGTTCTTCATGCACGATCGCACCGAGCGGGAGACGTTCGGTCTCTACGCCCTCTTCCGCAGGCCAGCCGAGAGTGATACACGCCACCGGAACGCATAGATCCGGCAATCCGAGTATATCCGAAATTTTGTCGGCATTGTAGGTCACGGTGCCCAGATAGCAGGTGCCGAGTCCTTCAGACTCGGCGATGGCTACTATCTGCTGAGCGAAAACCGAGGCGTCGGCCATTGCGTTCATGAACGACAGGAAGTTGTCATATCCAGGATCGGCATCGCTGAGTTCACACCAGTGCGTGAAACGGTTGAAATCCGCGCAGACTGTAAGCACGACAGGAGCTGTGGTCACCATGGGCTGATTGAAATGAGCCGGAGCCAAAGCCTTTTTGCCTTCTTCCGAACGAGTGACGATGACGGAATACAATTGCATGTTTCCGCATGTCGGAGCTTTCATGGCCGCTTCAAGAATCGAATCGAGAAGTTCGCGGCTGACCTCTCTGTCGCTGTATTTGCGGACGCTGCGGCGCGTCTTGAAATTAGTTATATCCATCTTATTGTTCTGGTGAAAACATCGGGTCCCAGGCAGGAAGTAATGTCGGTTTCTGTTTCAATATCTCGAGAGTAGAGGGTGTGGCGTATTTCTTGTCGACTACAAGACGGAACATATATTCGTCAAACCATTTGTCGGTCATGATGAGATGGCCGTCGTTGGCTCCATTGCCCCAACTGTTCTCGACCATCCATTTCTTAGGTTTGCCCTCGGCATCCAGATCCACGGCTACAAGAGTCATGGCGTGCGAGGAGGCACTTGCGAATGTCCGGATGCGGTCTGCCTTGTCCATACCGAAAGTGGTGCCCATCAGTGATTCGTAATCGAAATTGTCGGGGTCGAGAAGCCCGCGGTCACGGTCGAGAAATTTGCCTACATCGCAGGAGAAATACATCATTGTGCTGTCCTTGATGGAGGCGATGGCCATTTCTTTGATCTCCTCGACAGGAAGATTGACATACGTCCAGTTGCTGCCGTCGTAAGTGTGGCGGTCATAATCGATCTCATAAAGCCTGTGATATGGCCGTGTGGGATCGTTCATCAGCATCACATAGCCGTTCTGCAGATCATTGCCTGCATATTCGTTATAGAATCCGAGCGGTGTATAAGTGCGGGTATCGACCACTTCGCCCTTGCTGTTCTTGCGAGTCCATGTGAATTCTGCGGGTGGTTCGCCGAGTGTGAGCGCAAGCATACGGTAGATCTCGGCGAGCATATGCTCCTTGCGTTCCTGGATTTCTTTGGAACCTTTACCGGTGGCATGCATTTTCCTGAGTTCAAGACCGTCTTCACGAAGTTTCAGTGAGAGAAGATTGTTGAGTCTGCTGGTGTTTTCCGCAGAAAATGATTCGGTCATTACCTCAGCCGGAACGATACCGTATTTCGATATATTGTCGGCGATACCGGTGAACTGGCCCCCATCGTTGAGCGGGTTGCGCATAAGCCATTCAACCATTTTGTCGTCTGTCGGACGGCCGGCATAGTCGATCATTCCCTGAAGGAAAAGATTGGCTTTTTCAAGCTGGTCGTAAAAGAAATTGTAGTTTTGCGACAGTTTCAGTTCCGGGAGGTCATTCTTCGCCATCATCTGAGAGCGGAGTACATTGAGTCCTGTAAAAAGCCAGCAGCGGCCGGAACGTTTCTGGTCGGTGATTCCATGGCTTTTGACACGATGTGAGAAATGCGTGTCGAAATTATTCCTGTTTTCAGCGTTGACGGCGAGGACATCGATTGAATTGCCTGCGATTGCATTCCGCAACGCTCGGTGGTTGGGGTTCTGACGGTAAGAGGACTCAAGACGCGACAGGAGCTCCGGCGAGATGCCTTTGTCATTTGTTTTTGCATATGACGGCAGAGTGCCCGATGCTATTACCGCTGCCAAGGCAGCTGATTTACAAAAAAATGAGATGTGTTTCATGATTTAAAATTTAATGTCATAAAGTTAAGCCAAAAACATAAGATATGCAAGAGAAGAAGATATAATCATCACTTTTAAAGAGCCATAGCATTCATATGGATGATAAACTCTGTTAAAAGTTTCGGAGATTGAGAAATTTTTATTAACTTTGCAGATGCAAGACGGTTTCAGACTGTGTTGCAATCAGCCGCAATAGCTCAGTTGGTAGAGCATTTCATTCGTAACGAAAAGGTCGTGGGTTCGAGTCCCACTCGCGGCTCTCTAAATCCCTTCTGACTTATTAAGTTGGAAGGGATTGTTTTTTGGATGCAAAATCTATACCTCAAACACTTCTTGAACCTGTCGCCAACTACTCGTTTTTACCTTCAGCTACTCATTTTTTTGGTCTCAACTACTCGCTTTTTGATGCGAGCTACTCAGTGCCAATCATATTGAAATGCACCAAAAATACCACGTAGTGGTTTCTGATTATATTTAAGTGTCCTATGTGTGTCATTATCTTGTCTGAATTAGTACTGTGATTTTCTTTGCAAATAAAAACTGTCAGCTAATCAGTATGTTGTCTCAGATGATGGATAGAGTTGAAAATAAAGGTCTTCATTAATTAACCATCTCCCTCCGTAAAGGCCACCCTCTCGGTGGAGAACTCCTTTCTGTTTCAGAAATTTCACTCTTTCATAAACTGATGAGTAACCAATCCCCAGAGCATTCATGAAGTCTCCATATGTAGAGGCAGGATTTTCCCTAATCATATTGCAGATTATTTCTGTCTGTCTCTTTATTTGCTATATTTTCCACTACAAGAAAAGGCGTACATACTCGGATATTTGCAGAACTACTCGCCAACTACTCGCTTTTCGGATAAATTACTCGGTTTTACAATCGAAAACGGTCGGATTAAGCCTAATCAACACACATCCGACCGAAATTTAAGTCGAATGCGATAAAAACGGTCGGATTAATGGACAAAGACAGAGATTAGGTAGAATAAAGATTATAAAGAAAGATGCCAACCTTCAGTCCGTAGTTATCTTAATTATTTGATGAAGGCACGTGTAGTAGTCCACCAAAACAGCTACTACACACACTACTACACGATAAATTTGTGAACTACACATATATTACACCATGATGTTTGCCGTTACACGTTTAATCCGGCAATTTTGATAAATACCATAATTTATTTTTAGATACAATTATATTTTCTTGCCCCATCTCTCTAAGTATGTTACGAATCAAATCAGAATTCTGCTCTTTTGTATTACGACCGGGAAGGGTGCCCTGAAGATATTCAAGGATTGCATCCCGTTTTGCCCCGTCAGCACCTGCATTCTGAATGTATTGCAAAATCATGTGCTTGATTTTATCACGTTCAAGACCTCTAACTTTCGTATATTGCGGGAGCTGTCTTGAGGCTTTGGCTACACCAAGGGATATGGTGTAGTTGGGGGCCTCTCCCTCAATCAGACCGCGTTTTAGGAGATCTTGTGCTATCTCATCATCAATCCGATGTCCTTTCTGAATGGCATCGAGAGAAATGCAGTCGTGTAGAGTCAGAGTGTCGTTGTTCTTGAGTAGTTTGGTATACCGTTCATTTATGGCATTGCCATAGATGCGGACAGCAACTTCTTTCTTCTCATTGTCAATCTCATAGTCCGGCATCGGGAATCTACGCTCCATCTGTTCGGTAAACATCTTCTTGATTCCTCTGCTCACCGTATCGATCATGTTGAAATGCACCATAGCCTTGCATAGACAGGCGTTGCGGAAGAATCGCTGCGGGCCATTGGTGGCAAGCGCATTTTCCAATGTGCCGGGAATAAATGAGCCACCATTGGCATAATAAAGGAATCTCGGATTCTCAACAAAGTTTATGCGCTGACGCAGAGTGTAGTCTTGATGGGCTATGCAGTTATGAAGTGCCTCACGGATAGTGTAGTCATCATACTGCTTCATCGTGTCGGGGAACAATGTGCCGCCCGGCATCTCACGCAAGGTCAGATTATGTATCTTGGCAAGAATTTCATCAACAGTCAGGATAAACGGCACGGAGAAATGTTCATAATCCACTACATCCTGTTTTTCATCGCGAAGAGTCCATGTAACTTCCGCGACTGCCGGTCGCAGTTTGCTGTCCGAGAACATTTTGCCAAGCAGAATAATGGCTGCACGAGTAAGCTTGCCATCAACCATCAGCTCGCATTTGTTCAGGAACTCTTCGTCAGACCAGCGGTTTACCTCTTCCGCCGGAATGCGGCTATGCACCTTCTTGAACATCTTGCGGGCTTTTGCAATCGCAACTTCGTCAAGGTCATCGAGGGTGGCATTGGGGACTATCTCAGCAGACCAGTCAGGAGCCGGAGTCTGCCGACGGATTTCATCCTGCTTCGACTGGTTGAGCGGTTTGAGGCTTTCTCCATCGCGACCGTATGCAATCCCTTTCCACTTCATCACGATATTTCGCGGCGAAGCCGGAATCTTGAACATCAGGATGCGTTTGCCGTCAACTTCGACAGGAATAATCTCACGAAATGTCTGACCGTCACTCATGTTATTGGAAAGGTCATGCTTCAGTTTGTTCAGCGCACCTTCGCCATCCTTGTAAGAAGTGCCTATGATGCTTCACCGAAAATGATTATAAGGACAACGACATGATTCGGTATTAGCTGGCTGTGGTAAACTACGAGTATCTACCTTTATATTCAGTATAGAGTTTACTGATTCAGGTCAATAAGCTTGATGATCGTTTTCTAACTATTGAGAGGTATTGTGGTTAGTGGCGTTTGGGGAATAGATGATTCAAAATTATTGTTGGTAATGCTACAATATTAGCGGTTGCGGAAGTCCATAGAGCTATAATAACCGCATCAGACAATTGCCTTACTTTTGTTGCATCGGGATTTAATAATTCCCATGAATAGCTAATTACGAAATACTCCCACCATAAAAGCACCCCCAATATTACTAACCCATAAATCCATTTTAGATTTATGTCAGTAGCTTTTTCTCTACGCGCAATTTTCTCCTGTTTCCGTTTAGATTCGCTGTCGATATCATTAAGTGTAGGCGCAAGCGGTTCGTCAGCATCTGTAACGCCCCATTGTGCTATAGGTGCATCATTTTCGCTCATTACGCTTGTTGTGTTACGTTAATCATTTGGGAGAAATACTCATAGATATATGCGTCTGGGATTTCGTTGCCCCACTTAAAATTAGGCATATGAGTGGTTTCTTCCCAAGCAGAATTGGGACGATGAGACCATGCGGTAAGTTGTCCAGCGGTCTTGTCTCCAAACCCCTCAAACACAAACTGAATAATGCTTTTAAGATATTCGTCATCCTTTACTTCTGACAGCAATGGATAATCCATTGTTATGTTGGGAATATCTGCTTTAAGCAATTTATTGCGTGTTGTGGGGAATACAGGACCATACGGCCATGCTTGTGGATGCTCACCGCAGAGACGGTTTTTGCCAATAACAAGGTTAGCTCCATATGCAATGTATAGGAGCTTTTGCGCCTTCGTAAGATTGATTGAAAACTTGTGCAAGTTCGCCCAAGCTACTATGAAGAACGCAACCACAACACTATTATAGCGGTAGGTGTCGCTGAACATATCGTTGGAATTTACAGTCATAACGCTTTTGCGATGTTACAAGTTTACCTTTCAAATGCAAAATTAGCTCAAAAAGTTGGCATATCCAAACGTTTGGCATACTGAAATATTACTGAAATGTTAGTGCCTACTCTCCCTACTCTCAACAAGCAAAAAATATTCTCGAAAACAATTCGCTTTTTGATGCGTTCTACTCAGGGTTACAATCAAAAACGGTCGGATTACGCCTAATCAACACACATTCGACCGCAATTTCGGTCGGATGCGATAAAACCGGTCGGATTATGGCTATTTTCGGTCGGATGGGCTTGAAAACAACTCCAAGCCCGATTCGTCTAATAGAGCCGGTTCCAGTAAAAAGTTGGTGCCGAAATTCGCTGTATGAGGTAGGGATTGAAGCCGGATGGTCGAAACAAAAGGCTCGATTTACGAAAGCCCGGCGGCAGAGCCGCAACGCCCTCAATCGTTTATAATCTCGTTCCCATCGGCTCTTTCATCTTCAATTATAGCGTTTCTGTGATAACCATGCCGCACAAATGGGTCTACAAAAATAAGCTCCTTGTACCATTCTCCAAACTCATTTTTCTTATTTTGCATACGCCAAAAACCACGGACATAAATATCATTGTCATTGACTATCGTTCTAAACCATCGAGAATCCATGACAATTATCTCTTGGCCTAATAGGTTGATTACTTTTTTCTTTTCAACGTATTCAAGTGGAGTACCGTCAATCTCTGTGAATTTTCCTTGCGGAACAACTACTGTTTCGACTTTAACATACTTCTTGACGGCTACATAAGAAGATATGAAATTAGCATAAGATGCGATAAATTGTTGACGTTGTTCTAATGTCCCACTGAAAAGGCTATTGTCAGCTATTAGGGATTGAGGCATACCAACGCCTATTTCTTTAGTGCTGACATTGCAAGAATAAAAATTGAAAATGCTTTTACCGTCATGTTCGGTAAAGCACCAAAGGTGCAATTCATTACCACCAAAGCCATAAACTATCGTTTCATTCTTCCTAATAAGGAGTATCCCACATTCCTCGGATTTGCTAAATTCTTCATATAGGTCAGGCATTATCTTGTCAAAGGATTTATGGCTCTTAAACATAATATCCGCAAATGAGGGCATAACCATTTCAGGCAATCCCCAATTAGGACATTGTAAGCGTATATCGTTCAAATGACCGAGATAAGAGAATAGCAAATCTCTGTTAATCGGAATTGAGACATTTGGCAACAAAATATTCTTGGCCCTCTTAGTATCTTTAGGATTAAGCAGCCAAGTAATAATAGGACGTTCCTTAATAATCATAAAATCAGGGGTTAATAAATCTGTCTTATCCACATTTCGGAAGACTGTGTACCCCATTGTACATGCCAATTCCTTCCGGTAGCTTTATCCAATAATATAAATTGATACATGTTCTTAGTCGGATATAATTCAAAAGAATTAAGCCCATTGTACCAAGAAAGATCTGTGTCATTCAAGGTCGCAGAAAATTCATCCTTAGATTTGAGTGACCATTGTATTAACTCAAGTTTCCCTGTTTGTGTATCTAATTTAATTAAAATATATATATTTTCAGTTGGATATATCTTGTAACGTTCAGATATGTTTTGTTTCATCTTCATAGTTACAAGTTCTCTCATAAGTTCAGCGGTACGAACTGAGATGGAATCATTAGGAGAACTGGGGATGGAATCAGTCTGTGCTTTACCTGTCATGAATAGCGGTAAAAGTAAAAGGATTAGAATAAGGCGTCTCATAATTAATAATTATATTAGTCCCAATCGTTAAGGTTGTCTATATATTCATCGAGGTTGTCTCCGTCGAAAACATCGGGGGAGCCGGTGTTTTCGTAATTGTCGAAGTCAACCCACATATCATGTTCGGTATTGCCGTTGTATGTTCCTAATTCGTTGTACACGTCCATTATGAATAATGAGATTGAGGATCGTAGCAAACTTATTCCTGATAACGTTCCGGGTACAAAGTCCGTGAAATTGCTTCTTTATATACATTCCCTTCGGGAAGATTGAGAGAAGAAAAAGCCTCTTGAACCTTGTACACTGTTGTACAATGTTCCTCAACAATACCCAATGGGGTGATCTCGCCATCTCTTTGCTCCTTGATAGCATCATAGGCTATGAAGTTTATAGATGCCGGTTGACTTGGGAATTTAGGCAACTTCTCCGTTCCACCAAGCCTATCAAGTATTCTTTGGTATACAGGTTTGGGACAAACGAGATATAGACCGCTTCTACAAAGGTCTTCGCGCTGTAATACTTGGCCTTTGTATATGATTTGTGGGATAATCCTCTTTGACACGTTTTCCCAGTTAAGACCTGCTGTATCGCTAACGACTTCGCGACTTTCAGCAAGTATCTGCTGAGCTTTGCCATAGCTTCCCGTGGTGTCAATAGTTTGTACTTCGATTGCTGTAAGTTCGGCAAGTTCACCATTACCATCCAAACGAGCAAGCACCCAATCGACAAAATAAGATCCCATTCCTTTCCTTTGGGGAAGTCTCAATTCGCCGCCCCAGCCTTTACCGAAAACTGCGATAGCTCCGCCTTCTTTTTTAGCTTTCTCTACAGCAACGCGGCCGGCATATAGGTTGAGTTGTTGGTGGAAAGCCTTTTGCGCAATGAGATGTAGCATTTTATAGTTATCGGCATATAGTCTGATGGGGCAACAGATCACATTGGGAGAGCCTTCCGTTTTCTGTCTAATCGCGCATACGCCGGATATTATCTTTTCTCTTGCCAGTGTTTTAACACAGAAACTGCCAAGGAAAGGACAATTTTTCCTCGATGCAGTCGTAAGTGCTGCCTTAGATTTATCAGAGGCCGCATATCCAAAAAATTCTGCTATATATCCTGCCATATCAGTAATTTTCTACAATGTTATGAAGACATTCCCCTATTGCTTTAGCAAGCAAAGGAGGCACAGCGTTGCCAACTTGTGCAAACTGTTCGGCTAAAGAGCCGTTAAAAATATAATGGTCGGGGAACGACTGTATGCGTGCAGCCTCACGAACAGTAAATGAACGATCTTGGTCGTAGTGTATGAAAGCGCCCCAGTGAGGGTCACATTTAGTTAAAATCGTGGATGCTAAACCATCCTTAGTAACGCGGCCATAACGCTTGGTATGGTCAGAGTGTCGTGCCTTTTGCATTCCTTTGGGAAGCATATCAAACGGGATGTCAGTCCAGTTACCCCCCGGTCGAATATAAGTCATGCGCTCAATGTTTTGTTTTGAAAGAGCTGGCGATTCATGGTTATATACACCGGGCGAACCTTGTCGTAGTGAGCGTTGGTAATCACAGAAAGGCTCACATCGATATTCTTTTACTGTTTCTCCGCGTTCGCCACATTTTAAGACTGGTAAATCACCTATTGCCTCGTGCACGGTAGTGAACCGTGCATTTACATTTGTGGACGGAGTACAGACGAGATTTCTGCCATCAAACGTAGAGGTGAAATTAGGCCGAATTGGCGCATGAAAAACAGGAGTTGGAAAAGCACAGTCAGGCAACTCTGCACCTCTGAAACCTATTATTATCGTTCTCCATCTCATTTGTGGAACGCCATAGTAGGCCGCGCCTAAAATGCGTACATCTGCACCATATCCAAGATTAGCAAGCGCCTCTAATATGGCGTGAAGTGTTGCACCGTGCTCGAACGAGACAAGACCGGGAACGTTTTCAATAAGAACGACTTTCGGCATAAAAGCAGATACAAACCGCAAATAATCCTTGAAAAGGTGGTTGCGGTGATCCTCGTTACTACGAACTGGGGCATTAATAGAAAAACCTTGACAAGGAGGTCCACCAGCAAGGAGGTCAAGTTCGCCTTTAATGAGTCCAAGGCCATCTCTGACTATATCTGCGTCTATCGAGCGAATGTCATTTGTGACGACTTTAGCGCCAATATGATTACGAGCGTAAGTACTTGCATAAACAGGCACGACCTCATTAGCAAAAAGACTATGAAATCCCGCCTCAGATAAACCCTCTGAGAGTCCTCCGGCACCTGCGAACAGGTCAATATGCGTAAAGAGTTTATCGCTCATGCCTTTATAACGCAAAGAACTTCTTTGTAGGCTGACAGGCGACCAAACCTTTATGCGGCTACAAGGAAGTTCCGTAATATATTGTATAAGAAATGTTCCTTACATGAGTGGTCTTCGTCAGCGCAAGCGCAGATTAGATTGCAAAGTTAACAATATTTTCCGAGACTTCGGTCATCGGCGGCAAAGATAGTTATTATGTAGTTTTTGGACATGGACAAAATTAGGATAAGCGATTGGCCGGACTAATCTTTGATATTGTGAAGCCCTTTATATTCTTTCGTTTGAATTTTAATGTTATCAATGAATGCCTGAATTTCCGCTTCATCACTGCCATCCGTCCTGAGGATATGGAATATATTCATTCCATATAACAAATCAAGTCGCCTGTTATTCATATTGCGCAGTTGATCACATATATCTCGTTTGGTTTCCTCATCTTTAGTAAAAATCGTAATCGTTTTTTTATCTGGATACTTCATATCCTCACGACTTTGCTGTGAGAATAATTGCTGAAAATAATGATAATCTATTTTACCTAAAGCGTGTCCAAAAATAACAATTTCCTTTGCTTCTTGTAAACAGTAATTTAAAAATCTTGTTCGATAATTCATATTATACTCTTTACAAAGGAAGCGATATGGAGGCATGAACTCAACCTGACTTTCAATGCCTAATATAATACCAGTGTCTAAATCACCATGCATATGTGTATACCAAAAATCACGCTCTATATCTATATGATTAGCGATTAGCTTTAGATCGGTATAGTTAAACGAGAAAATTCTGGTAAAATATCTGCTCTCTACAATTTCTCGTAGGACACGAGCAGCGACAGATGATTTTTTTAACTCATTAGTCTGAATAGATTTTAAATAGGCCGACAAAGAATCGCATAATAAATCAAACGTTTCTTTATCTGTTTTTGCATCTTCTAAATCATTGTCGGATATAGAGCATTTAGGGTTATATGCCCCTCCTATAGTTGCATAGTCTGTTAAGATTTGTTCTATGTCAAACCAATTTGAATCTAATGCTGCTTCATGTAAAGTATTATGTAACGACCTATGGCTGCAACCAAATGGAGTCGCTTGAGGAATATCAACAGGCTGACTAAATGGCCAATAACCGCTTTGCGCAAACTTCGCATATGAGGTAGGAAGGCCAATATCAATGTCAAATCCGTTGCCAATTATAAAAACCGCCTCTCCGTTATGGGAGAAGATTTTATCTCTTTGAATAGACATATAGAAAGTCGTTATTAATTCAGTATTTCTCTATGGCTTCGATGAATGGCAGATCGTCTTCTTCCGAACTGCGAAGTGGGTAACGCTCGACAGGGGCACGTTCATTTTTGCCGTAGCCGATGCCTGCACAATATGCGAGGGCTTCAACCTCGGTGTCGAAAGTTTCCGGATCGTTGAAGTAAATGGTATCATCGGAGTCGAGGTATTCTTTGAAACCTTCGATGTCGCCGTCTTGAGCGAAGTCGATAAGAATGGGGTCTGTGAGGACGTAAACTTTGATTGGCATATCAGTTGGTGTTTAAGGTGTTATATATAATGGTGGCATGGAGTCGATGGCGGCTTGTTTGAGGGAATCGACGGCACGGGTGTATTTCTCGGTGTGGGCGAGGCCGCTGTGGCCGAGGATGCTGGCTACGGTCTTGAAGTTGGCTCCGTTGCTTAAAAGGTTTGTTCCGCAACTGTGACGAACGCAATGTCAGGTGATCATAGCCTTTCTTTATAGAAACACCGGTGAATGGATTTTATTTTGATTTGTGGGCGGAATGGTGTAATTTTGCATATTGACATCCACGGGACATGACATTTCGTGGCTTAAGTCGGTTGTCCGGAATTTATGGTAAGTTATTTGCAGATAGAGAGACTCACTAAGTCATTTGGCGACAGGATGCTGTTCGAGGATGTGACTTTCGGTGTGTACGAGGGTGATAAAATAGGTATAGTGGCACGCAACGGCGACGGTAAGACAACATTTCTTAATATACTTACCGGCAAGGAAGATTATGATTCCGGCAATGTGGTCTATCGTAACGGCCTCCGTGTAGGCTATCTTGAACAGTTGCCTCCCATGCCCGAAGGCATGACTGCCCTGGAATATGCGACTCCGGCTCCGCGTCCCGAAAGTGACGATCATTGGAACGGTGCCGATCTAGCACGTCAGATGCTTACGCAATTCCGCATTTCTGATCCTGACATGCCTCTCGAACATCTGTCCGGAGGCCAGGCGAAACGTGTGGCTCTTGCGAAAGTCCTGCTCACAGAGCCTGACATGCTTATACTCGACGAACCTACCAACCACCTTGACATAGATATGGTGGAATGGCTCGAAAATTATCTGTCGCGCCAGCGGGTGACGCTGCTGATGGTGACTCATGACCGGTATTTCCTTGACAAGGTATGCTCCCGGATAATAGAGATTGACAACAGACAGATATATTCCTATGACGGTAATTATGATTATTACCTGCGTCGCCGTTCGGAGAGGATGGAGGCCATGTCGGCCGAACTTGCGAAAGTGAAGAATCTTCTCCGCACGGAGCTGGAATGGATGCGCCGCCAGCCTCAGGCGCGTGGATCGAAGGCCAAATACCGTATAGACAATTTCCATCAGCTTGAGGACCGGAGCAGGGTCAATCTATCCTCGCGTGATGTCGCGCTTGACGTGAAGTCAAGTTATATAGGATCCAAGATCTTCGAGGCCGTGAATATCTGTAAGTCTTTTGGCGATAAGGTCATACTCGACAACTGGAACTATATTTTCGCACGTTATGAAAAAGTCGGTATAGTAGGTGACAACGGTGCCGGGAAATCTACATTCATAAAGTTGCTCCTCGGTCTTCTCCAACCCGATTCAGGACACTTCGACATAGGCCAGACCGTGAAATGGGGATATTACAGTCAAGAGGGAATGACCGGTTTTGACGAATCAAAAAAGGTTATCGATGCCGTGCGCGAGATAGCGGAGACTGTGCGCATAGATGAGAAGACAACCATGACCGCATCGGCTTTTCTATCCCAATTCCTGTTTACTCCCGAGATCCAGCAGAAATATATCTCGAAACTCAGCGGAGGAGAACGCCGGCGTCTCTATCTGGCGACGGTGCTCATGCGTTCTCCCAATTTCCTTGTTCTTGACGAGCCTACGAACGATCTTGACATCATGACGCTGACAGTGCTCGAGGATTATCTCGCGAATTTCAAAGGCTGTGTCATAGTGGTGAGCCATGACCGATTTTTTCTTGACCGTATTGTCGACCATCTTTTCGTCTTCAAGGGCAGCGGCGATGTCCGCGACTTCCCCGGAGACTATTCGACCTACCGTCACTGTGTGGCCATGGAGGAGAAGGAGCGCAAGGCTGCGGAAGCACAGAAGACCGCCGCTGCCGCCACAGCCGATACCGGCAATACATGGCGCAAGAAAGATGATAAACGCAAACTGTCGTTCAAAGAAAAGAGGGAGATGGAGGAGCTTGAAAAAAGAATCGAGTCGCTGACTTCCGAAAAAGAGCGACTCGAAACAGATTTATCATCAGGAGCCCTTGACAACGAAGCCATTGTAAAGGCTGGGACCCGCATCGGTGAGGTCGTGTCCGAGCTTGACGAGGCGGAGATGCGTTATCTCGAACTCCTTGAGATCGAAGGGTAAGCAAAAGTCCGGTATTCAGACCGGACTTTTATTTCATACTTCATAATCCACGCAGGCCCGCGCCTCTTTATGGCCGGCAAGCAGACCGGCGGCTGCGACATGCGCGGGGTGTCGGGCATAGGTATCTACATCTGCCATAGTAGGCACGACCGCTGTCAATACTACATCCCAGTCTTCCGCCGGATTTTCGTTTATACCGACTTCCATCGACTCAAGCACGTCGATCTGTGCGGGAAGCGCCAGCAGGGCTTCTGCGAATTTCTTTGCGACAGAGCGGCGTTCTTCCGCTGATCCCGAGAGCTTGAATGAAACTATATGTTTTACCATGATCTATAAGGTTAATGAGGGTTATGCCTTTGGAGCCGGGTAAAGCCGTTCGCGGGCGGCTGCCACCTTTTCGTCTTCCACATAATCGTCGTAGTCCATCATCTTGTCGATTATGCCGTTGGGCGTAAGTTCGATTATGCGGTTGCAGACGGTCTGGATGAACTCATGGTCGTGGCTTGACATGAGTATCACGCCCTTGAAGTTCTGGAGAGTGTTGTTGAATGCTTGTATCGACTCGAGATCCAGATGGTTGGTGGGGGAGTCGAGAACCATTGTGTTGGCGTCGGCAAGCATCATGCGTGCGATCATGCAACGTATTTTCTCGCCTCCGGAGAGCACCGAAGCTTTTTTGAGGACTTCCTCTCCGCTGAACAGCATTTTACCGAGAAAGCCTTTCAGATATATCTCCGACGAGTCCGAACTGTATTGGCACAGCCAGTCGACGAGATTCAGGTCTGTATCGAAAAACGCGCTGTTGTCAAGCGGAAGATAGGCTGTGGTTATAGTCTGTCCCCATTCGAAATCTCCTGCATCGGCCTTGCGGTTGCCCATGATGATCTCGAACAGCGCGGTCATGGCGCGCGGGTCACGGCTGAGGAACGCGACTTTGTCTCCCTTTTCTATCTGGAAATTGACATCGTTGAAGAGTACTTCGCCGTCGACCGACGCCTTGAGACCTTTTACCTCAAGTATCTTGTTGCCGACTTCTCGGTTAGGAGTGAAGATAATGCCCGGATACCGGCGTGATGAAGGCTGGATTTCCTCCACGTTGAGCTTCTCAAGCATTTTCTTTCGGCTTGTGGTCTGTTTGCTCTTTGCGACATTTGCCGAGAATCGCTGTATGAATTCCATGAGTTCCTTGCGCTTCTCCTCGGCCTTTTTGTTGGCGGCCTGCTGCTGGCGCAGGGCAAGCTGCGACGACTGATACCAGAAGTCGTAATTGCCGGCGAATATCGATATCTTGTTGAAGTCGATGTCAAGTGTATGGGTGCTGACTGCGTTGAGGAAGTGACGGTCATGACTCACCACGAGCACGGTGTTCTCGAAGTTGGCGAGATAGTTTTCAAGCCACGACACAGTCTCGAGGTCAAGGTCGTTGGTGGGCTCGTCGAGAAGGAGGTTGTCGGGATTGCCGAAAAGGGCCTTGGCAAGAAGCACACGCACTTTCTCATTTGCGCTCATGTCTTTCATGAGCATGTAGTGTCGGTCTTCCTTGATGCCGAGACCGCTGAGCAGGGCTGCCGCGTCGCTTTCGGCGTTCCATCCCTCGAGTTCCGCGAATTTCTCCTCAAGTTCAGCGGCGATTATGCCGTCCTCGTCCGAAAAGTCAGGTTTTGCGTAAATGGCGTCTTTGCGCTGCATTATGTCCCAAAGCACGGTGTGTCCTCTGAGCACGGTTTCGATGACCGTACACTCGTCAAACTCGAAGTGGTCCTGTGAAAGAACGGAAAGACGCTCTCCCGGTCCGAAGGTAACTGTGCCGTGTGTCGGTGACAGCTCTCCCGACAGGATTTTCATGAGCGTGGACTTGCCGGCGCCGTTTGCGCCTATGATGCCATAGCAGTTGCCATGGTTGAATGTCAGATTGACATCCTGAAACAGCACGCGTTTGCCGAACTGCATGCCAAGATTGTTTACCTGTATCAAAACTTTATGACAAGTTAAAAGTGAAAGTTAAAAAGACTGTTAACGACGGAATTTTCCGGGATTCTGACGCATCTGCTTCATCATCTTCATGGGATTCTTCATGTTCGAGGCCATCTGCATCATTTTGCGCGTATCCTCGAACTGTTTCAGAAGCCTGTTGACATCCTGAAGAGACGTGCCGGAACCTTTGGCGATGCGTTGACGGCGCGAGCCTTTGATGATATCCGGATTGTGACGTTCATAAGGAGTCATCGAATTGATTATCGCCTCGATTCCTTTGAATGCATTGTCGTCGATGTCTATATCTTTTATAGCTTTGCCGACACCGGGAATCATGGAAGCGAGATCCTTGAGATTACCCATCTTCTTGATCTGCTGGATCTGATTCATGAAATCTTCGAAGTCGAACTTGTTCTTTTTCAGCTTTTCGGCAAGTTTCTCAGCCTCTTTCTGGTCGTAGACTTCCATCGCGCGGTTGGCGAGTTCCACGATATCGCCCATGCCGAGGATACGGTTTGCCATACCGTCGGGATTGAACTCCTGCAGATCTTCGAGCTTTTCGCCCGTACCGACAAGTTTGATCGGTTTCTCGACTACTGCGCGGATCGAGAGAGCCGCACCGCCTCGGGTGTCTCCGTCGAGTTTCGTGAGCACCACTCCGTCGAAGTCGATACGGTCATTGAAAGCCTTCGCCGTGTTGACGGCATCCTGACCTGTCATCGAGTCGACCACAAAAAGTGTCTCCTGAGGTTTGACGGCGTTCTTGATCCGTTCGATCTCGTCCATCATCTCCTCGTCGACTGCCAGACGTCCGGCCGTGTCTATGATGACAAGATCATAATGGTTTTCCCGTGCATACTCGATGGCGTTGAGCGATATCTGTACCGGATTACGGCTCTCTTCTTCCGTGTATACGGGTACATCGATGCTTTCGGCGAGAACTCTCAACTGTTCGCGAGCGGCAGGTCTGTAGACATCGGCGCCTACAAGAAGCGGTCGTTTCCCTTTCGTTGATTTCAGTTTACGGGCGAGTTTTCCGGTCAATGTCGTTTTTCCCGCACCCTGGAGACCGGACATGAGAATTACCGCGGGTTTGCCTTCTATATTAAGCGGCGCGGCATCTCCACCCATCAGGTCGGCAAGTTCGTCATGGACGATCTTTACCATGAGCTCCTTGGGTTTCAGCGCGTTGATCACGTTCTGACCAAGAGCTTTCTGTTTTACGGTCTTTATGAAGTTGTTGGCGACTTTATAGTTGACGTCGGCGTCCATCAGGGCCTTGCGGACATCCTTCAGGGTTTCGGCTATGTTGATTTCGGAAATTCGGCCTTCGCCTTTGAGAATCTTGAAAGAGCGTTCGAGGCGCTCGGATAGGCTTTCAAACATATGGAGGTTTTATGTAGGAGGTTAAGTGTTCAGGAAGAGAGACGGTTTGTACGTGTGTCGGGGAAGACCACAACCGGTTTCATCTCGCGTGCCTCTTCGGGTGTGACGAGAGCGTAGGTCATTATTATGACGACATCGCCGGGCTGGGCCTTGCGTGCGGCGGCGCCGTTAAGGCATATCACGCCGGATCCCGCCTCGCCCTCGATGACATATGTGTCGAAACGCTCGCCGTTGTTGTTGTTGACGATCCAGACGCGCTGGCCGGGCAGGATCTCCGCTGCACGCAGCAGATCGGAGTCGATCGTGATGCTTCCGACATAATTGAGATTCGCCTCGGTCACAGTGACACGGTGAATCTTCGATTTCATCATTTCTATCAGCATATGCTATAGTGTTGTGACCGCAGTCATAAAGACGTGGCTGCGGTCAGATGTTTTTTTTGTAACAGATATTGTCAATCAGCCGGACTTCACCGCAATATACCGTGATGCATCCTACTATCCAGGGAGATTCTTCCCACTCCTCAAGGGGCAGGAGAGTGCGGCCGTCGACGATCTCGAAATACTCCACACGCATCTGCGGCACGGCATCGATGCGTTCCACTACAGTATCATGTGTAGCGCGGATGGAATGGTTTTTTGCATACTCCACAGAATCGGCAAGCGCGCGGTATATTTCCGGCGCAAGACGCCGCTGTTCCGGGGTCAGCAGAGCGTTGCGGCTGGAAAGGGCCAGCCCGTCGTCTGCCCGTTTGATGGGGCACGGCACAATCTGTACGCTTATGCCTTCGGTCTCGACCATATTGCGTATCACGGCGATCTGCTGGAAATCTTTCTCTCCGAAATAAGCCCGTGTCGGGCGGACAAGCCGGAAGAGCCGCGATACAACTTCGGCGACTCCCTGAAAGTGACCGGGTCGGTACTTGCCTTCCATTACGACCGCCGCCATGCCAAGAGAGAATTCATGTCTTTCGCGCCTTTCGACGCCTCCGGGGTACATCTCTTCGACAGATGGCGCGAACGCGACAGAAACGCCTGCATGCGCAAGCAGTCTGAAGTCCGATTCCTCGTCACGCGGGTATGTGGCGAGATCTGTCGGATTATTGAATTGTGTCGGATTGACAAAAACACTTGCCACCGTCACATCATTCTCTTTTACGGCACGTTCCACCAGAGAGAGGTGGCCTTCGTGCAGAGCGCCCATAGTGGGCACGAATCCTATGCTATGTCCTTTCTGCCGCTCGTTGGTCACGAATGTCTCGAGTTCGGCTACCGATCGTATAATCAGCATAATTGATGATTAGTAATTAAACGAATGAGGAGGGAATGAATATCTCGGCAAAATTACAATAAAATCACCAAACTATATAATTTTTCGCGATAAAACGTGCTAAATCCTTTCCCAGTCGTTAAAATTTGATAAAAGCACCCTGCTGTGGAAGCCTTAATCGGCGCTTTTGGAAAAATTTTATTAATTTTGCATTTTAAAAGACGCGCACACGCGAAACTTGTGTCGCAGCCTCTGTCTGCAATGCATGGATTCGGGTCAGGCGCATAAAATTTTGCAATGGCAGCACACAAGATCATTTTCGTCTCTCAGGAGATCTCTCCTTATCTTTCAGTAACGGCAAACGCCCGTTGGGGTTCTTCGTTACCGCAGTCGATCCAATCCCGTAAATATGAAGTCCGCACCTTTATGCCGGATTTCGGCGAGATCAATGAACGTCGCAATCAGTTGCATGAGGTGATTCGTCTCAGCGGCATGAACATCGCGATCGGCGACAACGACCATCCCCTTGTTGTCAAGGTGGCTTCAATGCAGCCGTCTAGAATACAGGTGTATTTCATTGATAATGATGATTATTTCCAGAAACTTGACTCTGATTCCGATTCGTTCGGCACGAATCGAGGTGACAATGACGAGAGACTTATTTTCTTCGCACGGGGAACTATGGAGACAGCTCGGAAACTGCGTTGGGAACCGGAGGTGATGCAGGTTTCGGGATGGATGTCGGCTCTGATCCCTCTTTATCTGAAACGTCTGTTCAATGACGGTCCTTCTTTTCATAAGACCGGAATCGTCTATTCCGTTCTTCCCGAGACGGAAGTGGATGTGATCGATCCGGCGTTCTTTGATAAATTGCTGGCCGAGGGTGTCAAGGAAAGCGATATCAGTGCCTTCCGCGAGATGACTCTGAATCACAAGCTTCTTCACAAGATGGCTATAGCGTATTCCGATGCGGTCGTATTTCATGGGTGTGAGCCTGACGAGGAGCTGGTGCGTTACTGCGAGGAGCTTGGCAAGCCCTGGAAACAATTTGACGGAGATGGAGATCATGTCGAAGAATATGACGCGCTCTACAAATCCTTAATGTCCGAATCCTGATGAATATCAAGTATCTTTTCGGCGCCGCGGTCTTGTCTGCGGGAATGTTGGTCTCATGTCAGGATGATGTGAGCGGCATGGGCGGCTCCCTTGTTCCCGGAGAGGTGACAATTACGGTAGACTCCATTCAGACCGCGCTTGAATGTGAGAGTGTATATTATGACAGCTTCGACGGACGCAATTCCACAAAATTGCTCGGTCGTATTAGCGTGCCTGAGTACGGCAGTCTCGAATGTTCGTTTGTGTCTCAGATGATGAGTGCCACAAAGATGAATATTCCCGATTCTATCGGGGTGGAGGACCTCGATTCCATGCGTCTTGTGCTGTCAGTGCCACGCGGATCGCTTACAGGAGATTCTCTGGCACCGCAACAGCTTAAGGTGTTCCGGCTCGACCGTCAGCTTCCCTCCGATATCTCGACCGCATTTGATCCGGAAGGATATTACGATGCTTCGTCTCCGATGGGAGTAAGAAGCTATACTCTATCCAACATCGCGAAAGGCGATTCTGCATTGAAACGTGATTCATATGTCCGTATCCCGGTCGAAATGCCTGTATCGTTTGCCCGGGATTTGTTTGAGAAATATCGTGCCGATGATCCGGTGTTCCAATGGCCTTCCTCCTTTAACGAATATTTCCCCGGTATATATGTTGAGCAGAATTTCGGTAACGGATGTGTCGCCAATATATCGCGTGCCGAGTTTTTCACCTATTGGCATCGTATCAACCGCACCTATGACATGCAGCCTGACTCGACTTATGCATATGTCGACCATGTGGTGCGTGATTCGGTCTGTCTTATGTCCTCGCAGCCCGAGGTGCTTTCAAGCAATCTCATAGACTATAAGGTCTCGGATTATATCAAGGGTCTCGCAGATGCCGGAAAGGCGGTAGCTACCACTCCCGGAGGATATATGATAAACTTTAAATTCCCGATCCGGCGTCTTCTCGATGCCTACCATGCCCACGGCGACGGAATGTCGGTAGTATCTTCTCTACGTATGTACATTCCGGCTCAGGCGATCGAGAATGAATATGGGCTGACCGCAGCTCCTTATCTGCTTATGGTCAAGAAGTCGGAAAAAGACGCTTTCTTTAAAGAAAACAAGGTACCCGACGGTGTGAATTCATTCTATGCCGCTTACAACAGCGACCAGAGAAATTATCAGTTCTCGTCCATGCGCTCATATTTCCTTCAGATACTTGAGTCCGAGAAAAAAGGGGAGACCATAGACGATGAAGATATGGAATTCACGCTTGTGCCTGTGGCCATAACCACGGAAACTGTTGAGAATTATAATTCCTCGGTGGTCTATGTGACCCGTTGCCAGCCTTATCTTACCAAGCCGACAATGACCGAACTTGAAATGGACAAGGCTACAATCTGCTTTACTTATTCTACCCAGCAGATCGACTGATTTCATCCGGACACCCGGACAAATAATTTTAGCCCATGAAGCTCCTCCTCTTCAGTCTTCTTTCGTTTATAACCGGCGCCGTGGCTCCTGGTGAGCCTCAGGGCGCCGATCTGCTTTTTGTCGGTGATGCCATGCAGCACCAGGCACAACTCGATGCCGCACGTGCCGCTGCAGGCAATAAGGGTTATGACTATAGTGAGTGTTTCACTTATATAGCCCCGACTGTCACGGAGGCGGATTATGCTGTATGCAATTTTGAAGTGCCTCTTGGCGGTGGTCCGGACTATACCGGCTATCCCTGCTTTTCGGCTCCTGATTCTTATGCGGCTGCGCTGAAAGATGCCGGTTTCGATATGTTTCTGACGGCCAATAATCATTGCCTTGACCGTCGTGACAAAGCGGCCCGGCGAACCATTTCCGCTCTTGATTCGCTTGGTGTAGACCATATAGGGACATTCCACGACTCTGCCGATCGAGAGAAAAAAGTCCCGTTTATCAAGGATATAAAAGGCATACGTGTCGGTTTTCTGAATTATACATACGGTACCAACGGCATTGAGCCTCGTGATGGTGTAGAGGTCGCGCTTATAGATAAGGAGCGAATGGCATCCGAGATTAAGCGTACGCGCGAAGCCGGTGCGGAGATAGTGGTGGTAGCTATACACTGGGGAGTCGAATATGTTCTTCTTCAGAACCGTAATCAGGAAGATATCGCGGATTTTCTGGTTGACAACGGTGTTGATCTCATAATAGGGGGGCATCCGCATGTGATCCAGCCTATGAAGGTGGTACGTAATGAGAAAGAGGACAAGGATGTCCTTGTCGTTTATTCGCTTGGCAACTTCATATCCAATATGAAGACGGCTGATACGCGCGGGGGCGCTCTTGTGCGTGCGCGCATAGAAAGAGGAGAGGATGGCAAAGCGCGCTTTGTCAAGGCCGATTATGATACGTTTCTCAGTGCAAAGCCTACCTCTCCGGGCACTAATTTCATGGTGATTCCTTCATGGATGCCCGAGAAGATTCCGGCCGGACAGACCGGTCACTGGCAGTTGTTTGACCGGGGTGCTCAACGCATCTTCGACAAACACAACGTCAACGTTCCCCGCCGCCACCGGCCAATCAAAGAATAATATAGTGGGAACTAATTAAATTGTTAAAAAATATCCCGACAACATGAAGTGTATTGTCGGGATAGTGAGTATGAGATACGTATAGAATTTATTCGGAGAGCTTGCATTGCCAGGCCCAGGCGTGGCGCATGGTGTCGTCGATCGCGGCTTCTGCTTTCCAGCCCAGAACTTCATTGGCACGTTTGGGATCGGCCCATATTTTCTCTATGTCTCCTTCGCGACGGGCACCTATCCTGTAAGGTACCTTCACTCCGGTGGCACGTTCGAACGATGCTATGAGCTCGAGCACTGAAAGGCCGCGGCCTGTGCCGAGATTGAAGATCTCTATTGCATCGGTGTCTTCTTTTTCAAGCATGCGGCGCATGGCTGTGACGTGCGCCTTGGCAAGATCCACTACATCGATGTAGTCACGTATGCATGAGCCGTCGGGAGTGTCGTAATCATCACCGAATACGGTCAATTCTTTTCGGATGCCGGCAGCCGTCTGCGTCAGGTACGGCACAAGGTTCTGTGGGACACCGACCGGCAGTTCTCCGATCAATGCCGACGGATGGGCGCCAATGGGGTTGAAATAGCGTAAGATAATACTCTTTATGGGCGCTCCCGAACGTATGTAATCCTGTATTATCTCTTCTGAAATCTGCTTTGTATTGCCATAGGGAGATGTTGCCGGCTTGATCGGAGCTGTCTCGTCTATGGGATTATTGTCCGGTTCTCCGTAGACTGTGCAGCTCGAAGAGAATACGATTCCCTTGACACCGTGTGCCGGCATCAGTTCGAGCAGGTTTGTCAGAGTGTTGAGATTATTACGGTAGTAGAGCAGAGGTTTCTGTACGGATTCCCCTACAGCTTTTGAGGCGGCAAAGTTTATGATGCCTTTTATGCCGAGATTTTCGGTGAATAACCGGTTGAGTGTGTCGAAATCCGTACAATCACCTTCAACAAATGTCGGACGAATGCCGGTTATGGCTTCGATGCCGTCAAGTACATTGCGGTTTGAATTGGAGAGATTGTCGATAATCACGACGTCATAGCCTGCATTCTGGAGTTCCACCGTGGTGTGGGAGCCGATGTATCCGGTGCCTCCGGTAACCAATATCTTCTCTTTCATAAGCTGACGTTAAAAGAGAGGAGTCGGATAGACACCCTCGTCGACAAGTTTCTTGAACTGGGCTACTGTGGCATCGCGATCGGCCGCGAAAGTGACGCCGAACCATTTGGATGTGGTTGGTGCGACTTTCAGTGTGATCGTTCCGGCAGTGATGAGATCATTGACCACAGTCGGTATATAAAATTCGGATTTCAGTTCATCGCCATGCTCACCGAGAAACTCGATGAATGCCTTCTCGCTATAGTCGAAATAATCCGGAGTGAAGCCCCACATGTTCATCGAGACGCTTGCATCGTCGGGGAAAGGAACTTCCCGGCCATCCTCGATCTGGATAAGTTGGCCATTCTTGCGTTCGATGCCGTGACATTCCTTGACTCCCGTAAGATAGCCTTCGTCGTTGACAAAGCAGAGTCCTCGCGATACACCTCCGTTTTCACTAAGGGTGTTGTTGATATTGAACCCCACCATGCAATAGCAGTTTTTCTTTCCTTCCATCGAGCGCAGGAAATCAGCCAGCACTTTGAATGAATCACGGCCGTAATAGTCATCGGCATTGATTACGCCGAAAGGTTCCCTGATCGCATCCTTGCCCATAAGTACGGCATGTCCCGTTCCCCAGGGTTTTGTGCGGCCTTCGGGAGCCTTGAATCCCTCAGGCAGACTGTTGATGTCCTGAAAAACCACTTCGATAGGAACATGGCCTTCGTAGCGGGAGATTATTTTTTCGCGGAATTCCTGTTCGAAATCATGTCGGATCACGAAAACAATCTTGCCGAAACCGGCGCGCAGAGCGTCAAAAACTGAATAGTCCATAATTGTCTCGCCCGATGGTCCGAGGCCGTCAAGCTGCTTGAGACCGCCGTAACGGCTGCCCATGCCTGCTGCGAGAATGAAAAGAGTGGGTTTCATATTGTTTATGGGTTTCTGATTTTTATGAAGTTGTTTTATTTAGCCTTCCGGTGAAGGAGAATTATGATCATGAGGAAATAGTCAAAAAGCACGACCTTGGCATTGGCATTGCGTTCCACGTCGCGTCTGGCCTTGTCGGTCTCGGCCAGGAAATCCTCTACGTTGCCATGATTGATGAAAGGGGAGAAACGGGTGGAAAATGCCTCTTCGTCGGGAGTCAGTGCGGTCAGTTGCGGAATCTTCATGTTGTAGATGAAGTTTTCGCGTATCATGCGTGCCATATAGTCAAGAAATCTGCTTATTTTCTCACGTCCGAATCCGGCTGTCCGGTCCGCCGCCTGTCGGAGTCTGAGAACTTTCTTGGCATATGCCGAACGCATGATGTCCTGATAACAGGCCAGAAACTCTTCATTTTCCCCGGAGTGGGATCCGAGTTCATCGGCCCGTATCAGACTTCCGGCGCATAATGGCGCGTATTTCGCCGCCAGTTCCGGTGTGAATGCGAACCGGGAGATGAGATAGTTTCCGATATTCCCGTTGTCAAGACGGCCCACGTGTATGCGTCTGACCCGTGAGAAGATTGTGGGGAGAACCTGAAGCTCGTTGTTGCTGACCATGATGAATACGGTGCCTTCGGACGGCTCTTCGAGAACTTTCAGGAGTTTGTTGGCCGCTTCGATACGCATCCTTTCCGGAAGCCAGATTATGAAGATCTTATAAGGCGATGTATAAGGAGGAAATGAATCGGCGCGCACTATGTCATCAGCCTCGTCGACATGTATCGCCACTCGTGAATTGCCTGCTTCGAGTATCTCAAGCCACTTTTCCTCCGGCATCGAGGGGTGGTCGGTTATCATCCGGATCCAGAGGTCGGCGACGTCTGCCGAGACAAGACGTTTCTGAGTCTTGTTCTTGACTATCGGATAGATGAAATGAAGATCCGGGTGGTTGTTCTCGGCATGCAGACGGCATGCGGGACAAACGCCGCATGGTTCTCCCTCGATGGGTTGCGTGCAATGAAGCAGAGAGGCATATGCGCGGGCCAGCAGCATTTTGCCTGAACCGGCAGGTCCCGACAGCATGAGAGCATGTGGGATCTGACCTGAACTTACAAGCGAACGCAGGTTCTGCTTTACGGATTCATGTCCCGGAATGTCTTTGAAATTCACTTTGGTTGCGTGATATTTGTCTTATCAGACTTCAAAGTTACTGATTTTTATCTGTAATCGCAATTTTTTGAGTACATTTGCGCTATGAAAATTCAAGAAGAACGCTTAGCGGAGGGACACCCCTGCACATTTCTCGAATCAGTAGCCAAAGCCTACGCCGCACGGTATGATGAAATGTCCGATATCTGCTTTTTATTTCCTAATAAACGAGCGGGTACATTTTTTCTGAAGGCCCTGTCTGAAAGTCTGGGCCAGAGGACAATGCTGGCTCCGGAGGTAATGGGAGTCTCGGAATTCATGGCCAGAGTGTCGGAACGCGAGGTGGCTTCACGTATAGATATTATTTTCAGACTGTACAAGGTTTACCGTGGACTGATGGGGCGCGCCGACAGTCTTCAGACAGAAGCAGATCTTCTTGATTTTGACCGTTTCGCGCCATGGGCGGAGACTCTTGCCGGAGATTTCAGCGAAGTCGAGAAATATGATGTCGACGCGCCTGCGTTATTCAGAAATGTAAGGGATTACCGCAATATACAGTCGAACTTTCTGACAGAAGAGCAGTGTGATGTCATAGAGCGTTATTTCGGTTATCGTCCGGCATCAGAGAATGTAGAACGGTTCTGGAACAGTCTTGGCCCGGAGGAAGACCGCTCGGAGCTCAAGAGGAAATTTGTCGAGTTGTGGCGTCTCTTGCCCGAATTATATGTGGATCTGCTTGCCAATCTCGAGGCCGACGGGCTGGCATTGCCCGGCACGACATTCCGCCGTGCCATGAATAAGGTGAGAGAAGAAGGGAGACAGGCTCTCCCCTGGAGCCGCGTGGTTGTAGTGGGATTCAACATGCTTTCCACCACGGAAGCGCGTCTGTTCTCGGAGATGCGCGACATGAAAGGTGATGACGGAGATCCCTATGCCGAATTTCTTTGGGATGCCACCGGCCCCGTGCTTGCCGGCGATGGTTCCGGCCCGCGCACGCGGGCAGCTGCGGCGATGCTTCGTAACATCCGTAATTTCCCTATGCCGGAATGGACCGCACCCTGGCTGGAGCTCAGCCGGGTGAGAGATATGCCGACCGCGATAACTGTTGCGGCTTCTCCATCGAATGTGGCACAGGTCAAGATCGCTGCCATGCGCGTATCGGAATGGCTTGAGGAGATAGGTCCGGAAAAAATTGCCGATGCGCGTGCCGCGGTAGTGATTCCCGACGAGAATCTTCTGTTGCCGCTTATACACTCTTTGCCTCCGGACTTGAAAGCCGTCAATCTTACCATGGGATATGCCATGCGGTACACTTCCGTCGCGTCATTCATATATCATCTACGACGCCTGCAGACACGGCAGCGTAAGGCTGCGGGAACCAGAGGCTATTATCATGAGGATTTCAGACTGTTTCTTTCGCATCCCCTAACTCAGGTCGTGGCTGGGACAGAACGTGTCAATGACATAAACACCGAGATGACCCGGCTTCATCTCCATGTTGTGACACCGGCATGGATCGCGGAACGGTCGGAGAGAATATCATGTATGCTTACGCCTCTTGGGCGTGATACGACCGTGAAAGAGGCTGTCGATTATATGATGCGGGTGCTCGACATGGTTGACGAAGCGTTGTCGGATGAGGGCGCGAAAAATCATCTTGTCAATTCAAAGATCGAACGTGCCCAGATATCGCTTTACCAGCAGGCTCTTGCCCGGCTCCACACAAGTGTGGAATCGCACGGGATAGAGATGCGGTTCACGACTCTCTTTCATCTTGCCGACAGACTTCTCGCGGGCGAGACCGTGACTTTCGAGGGAGAGCCTCTTGAAGGACTTCAGGTTATGGGCCTTCTTGAGACGCGAGCCCTCGATTTCGACCATCTCATCGTCTTGTCGATGAACGATAAGGTCATGCCCCGCAGATCCCGGAGCAGAACTTTTATTCCCGATACCTTGAGAAAGGCATATGGCATGCCGTCGGGAAACCAGAGCGAGGAGCTGTATGCATATTATTTCTATCGCCTGATCTCGAGAGCGCGCGATGTCACGCTGATCTATGACGCCAGGGCCGGGGAGGGAATGCGTAGCGGCGGCAAATCGAGATTCCTCATGCAGCTCTCGATGCTGTATGCTCCGGGACGGGTCCGTGAGAAAGTATATTCTTTCCGTCTCGAATCGACACTGCCCAAACCTCAGCCGGTGGAAAAGAATGATTCCGTGATGGCGCGTCTTGAAGAATTCCGCAAGACAGAAGGGGGACGTAATCTCTCCGCCTCGGCGCTGATGAACTATTGCCGGTGTCAGGTAATGTTCTATTACAAGAATGTAGTGGGAATAAAAGACGATGTCGAGGCTCCGGACTATATAGATGCCATAACTCAGGGAAATATAGTGCATGACGCTATGCTTAACCTGTATTTCCCGAAACAATTGCAGAAGAAATATCTCAGATCGCGCATTGTGCTTGACGAGGCGGCATTACATAGTATTCTAAATGACGGTGACAGAATCAGACGTGCCGTAACGCGGGCTGTGAACAAAGAATATTATCATCTTGCGGAAGAGGAGCTTGACAGGCCTCTCGCCGGAGCGTCGGCGATGGTTGCCGAGCGTCTGGTCGAGATGATCGGTAATGCTGTGAGGCGGGATATAGCCGATTCTCCCGTTGAGCTGGTTGGAGGCGAGATATCGGGACAGACGCGATGGCAGGCCGGAGCGGCTCCGGAGGTCAATTTCAGATATGCTTTCGACCGCGTCGATGTGTCAGCCGGGCATATGCGTATTGTCGATTATAAGACCGGCAGTGCCCATGTCGATGCAAAAGATATGGAAGATGTGTTCAATGGAGCGTATGATGCCAAGTATATGCTCCAGTTGTTGCTGTATGCCCATCTTCTGGAACAGACGATGCCGGAATCGGACCGTCCGCTCGGAGAAAAGATCCGACTGTCAATATTTGATGTCAACAGACTGCCGGAAGATGTTGAATGTGTCCCGATGGTAGATAAAAGGAAGATAACGTCACACAATGACTTACGCGATGAATTTGTCGCAGGGATGGAGCGCATTCTGTGTGATATCTTCGACCGAGAGAAACCTTTCATGCCTGCGGCCGATGAGAAAAACTGCGGCTACTGCCGCTACAAATACCTCTGCGGCCGCGAATGAGGAGGGCGGTTATTTGTTGTAATGGTTCATGGCGAAGTCGGGGCCCGACAGACAGAATGCCTTTATGGCGTCGCATGCTTTCTTCAGAACCTCCGGCATTTTCTCCATCTCTTCGGGCGGGAATTTGCCGAGCACGTAATCTATCTGGCCGCCACGTGGGAATCCGTTGCCGATGCCGAACCGCAGACGGGCGTAATTCTGCGTACCGAGCTCGGAAGCTATGTTTTTCAGACCGTTATGGCCTGCGTCGGAACCTTGCTTGCGCATGCGTATCGAACCGAAAGGAATCGCCATGTCGTCGACAACGACGAGAAGATTTTCCAAAGGAAGTTTCTCGTGGTTCATCCAGTATCTTACGGCCACACCGCTGAGATTCATGAATGTGGAGGGTTTCAATATCAGAAGCTCGCAGTTCTTGACTCGTACCACAGCCATATCGCCATATCTTTTTGACTGGAAAGATACGCCGGCATCGTCCGCAAGAGCGTCCGCGACCATGAACCCGGCATTGTGGCGGGTGTTGACATATTCCGGCCCCATGTTGCCGAGGCATGCTATCAGGAAGCGTTTCATATCAGGATCTTTAGTCTCTTCGGTTTTTCCTGTATGGAAGAGACGTTTCAGAAAATTCATGATTATTAATGTGAATCCCGCGCTGGGCAGGATAGGAGTAAATAAAAAGCATCATGCCCTCGCGAGAAGGCATGATGTCATATCTTTCGTGCCGAAGCCGAAACTTAAGCCTCGCCGGCTTTTGCCATCGCACCACGTGCGGCACGGGTGAGCTGTACGGCGCAGACAACGGCGTTCTTGGCGTTAATCAGTTCGAGACCTTCGAAATGGAGGTCGCCGACTGCGAGTGATTTGCCGAGACCGAGAGAGTCGACGTTGACTACAAGACGTTCGGGAATTTCACTGTAGACAGCTTTAACTTTAAGCTTACGCATGGAGAGTGTGAGCTTACCACCGGCTTTTACACCCTCTGCGTGACCTTCGATCTGAACGGGAACTTCCATTACGATCGGCTTGTCAGGATAAACCTGAAGGAAGTCGATGTGGAGCACTGTGTCTTTTACGGGCTGGAACTGGAGGTCTTTCATGACAGCCTTGATTTCCTCACCGTTGAGGTTGATGTCTACCTCGAAAATGTCGGGAGTATAGATGAGCTTGCGCACGTCTTCCGCAGCTACTGTGATGTCAGTGGTGATGATGCCGCGTTTTTCATCGAGTTCAACGAGTTTCTGGCCATCTTTGAGAGTGCCCTTGTAGGGAAGTTCAACAATGGCGCCGCCGTTGATGACAGCAGGAATCTTGCCTTCCTTGCGCAAAGCCTTTACTGACTTTTTGCCGAGCTCAACACGAGGCTGAGCGTTAAGTTTGAATGTCTTCATTGTTTGTTGGTTGTTGTGTTACTCAAAATAAGTTTGCTCCGTGCATATTGCGCGGGGAGCGGACGGCTACGGGAGCCGCCTACGAATTTCCCATCACACGATTGCCTGAATGCGGCGCAAAATTAGTGATTTTTTATCAATTGTCCAAATCCGGATAAGAAGTTTCTTATTTCATGCGCTTGAGGATGTTGTAGGAGGGGAGGACTCCCAGTTCTCCGGCTTTGCTGAGGTCGGAGAATGCCTGCCTCTTGTTGCCCATGCGCAGATAGGTGATTCCCCGGTTGAAGAGTGCGGCCGCGAATTGCGGATCTATTCCGAGAGCCTCTCCGTAGCATCGCAGCGCGGATGTGTAGTCGCCCGACGTGTAGTAGATGTTGCCTTTGTTGAACCATGCGTACACCAGCCTTGGATTGATGCGGAGCGCTTCGTCGTAGTCGGCGACCGCCAACGCGGCCATTCGCGGATCAGACGAATTCTGTCGCACATAGGCCCTTTCCATATATGCCATCGCGAAATCAGGATAGAGTTCAATGGCCCTGTCGAGCGCCGGGACGGCCGCTTCATAATCCTTGAGCATGGCTTTTGCCACTCCGAGCGCCAGCCAGTCGGCCGCGCGTTCGCTCGATTTCGTATGCTGTTCATAAAAGTCGGCGAGAGCGAAAAGTGCGTCATAATTGTCGGTGGAAAGTTCACCGGACACAGGAGTGAGATAAAGTTTCTGGCTGATGTATCTCCGGGAATTGAAATCATCGAGTTCGCGGAAGTAATTCGATGTCGATTTCAGAGACTTGGGGGAGTCTATATATGATATCATATAAGCCGGTTCGAGGTCGACCGCTATGTCGCGGTCCTGTACGCGTCCTTTGATTCGGTCGTTATATGACAGCTGAGTGTCGGACGTGGTGCCGACAGTCACAAGCTGGTTGAAACGGTCCATCACTTCCTCCTCCGATTCATTTTCGCGGGCTGGCGAGCCGTTGTTGGCGGTCCCGGCCTGGATCGCCGGCCTGTCGAGCGGATTCTTTTCCGGATTGCGGACATAAGCGCGTACAAGCTCGTCGCCGATGTGGGCGCTCTGCAGTGCGGCTTTCATGTTGCCCATAAGGCGGAAGGCCTCGGCACGCGCGTAGAATGCCGGATGAAATCTCGGGTATCTTTTGTTTATGACATCGAAATTGGCAAGGGCATCACGATATTTTCCCCGTTCCAGGTTTACAAGTCCGAGATTGTACTGCGCATGAAAATTATCCTTGTCTATCTTAAGCACGGCTTCCAGATCGTCTGCCGCACGGTCGAGATCTTTCACTTCGTAACGCAGCAGGGCGCGGTTGAAGAGCGCGGCCGAGTTGTACGGCTCAAGTTCAAGGGTATAGTTGTAATCCGACATCGCTCCGAAATAATCGTCGATATTATAGCGGATGAATGCCCGGTTCAGATAATAGTCCGATTCGTGAGGCCGCAGTCTTATGGCTTCGTTCATGTCGGCAAGCGCGCTGTCCCAGTTTTTCTGCCGCACTTCGATATCGGCGCGGAGCAGATAAGGCTGAAGCGCGGTTCCCGACAGTTCGATTGCCCGGCTGATGTCGGCGAGTGCTCCTACAGTATCTCCCTCTATGGCCCGTAACCGGCCGCGTGCCGTATAACCCTCGTCAAATCTCGGATAGATACGCAGCAACGTCCCGAAAGTGGAGTCTGCCTCGGCATTGCGCCCAAGTTCGGTCTGGGCTACCGCCTTGTAGAAGAGAAAGTATTTGTCCTGCGGATTGTAGCGCAGACCGATATCATAGTCTTCTATCGCAAGGGAGTCCTTGCCGAGAGACTGGCGCGCGAATCCCCGGAGCTTGTATGTCTCGGTCTTGAATTTATTCCGTTCAATAGAGAGGGTGCAGTCTTCTTCAGCTCCCTCGAAATCATCAAGTGAGAGTTTGGCGAAAGCCCTCAGGTAATATGGCTCCGCCAGATATGGTTTGGCTTTGATGGCCTGGTTGAAATATTGGATAGAGAGCATGTAGTCATCCATCGACAGCACATTGCGGCCGATGTTCATGACCTGTTCGGCGTCGACCTGTGCGAACCCGCAGACCGTCGTCAGGATAGCCGCAAGGGCGGTCAGAAATTTCCTCATGTCTAAGAAACGGTCCGGTCGTGGCTTTAATTGCTTTTTAAGGCCACAACTTATCACAACGGCCGGCGTTATTATTTAAAAGTACCGACCGCCGTTCCGGTGGAATGAAAACTGGAATAACCGGAGGCA
>OHAJ01000302.1_pt1 | contig 35571 bp, 26 predicted proteins | sample 1577101 | NCBI WGS metagenome assembly OHAJ01 (sample SAMEA3541531, study PRJEB24748) | human gut metagenome | biome: human gut; feature: human-associated habitat; material: faeces | place: China | collected 2012
TGGGTACGATTTGTGGTGTGTGCCATCTGTTGCCTTTTGATATTGCAGAAACCAACATCCAATAGTCTCGATCCGAATCCGCTTCCACTTTCTCGAAGGGCTGGCCGGAATGTGTCGAGATAATGTTATAGAGCTCCGATTTCAATTTAAGGATCTCGCGGGCAGTGATCTCTATATCGGAGGCCTGACCCTGGATTCCGCCCATAGGCTGATGTATCATGACTCTGGAATGCGGCAATGCGAAACGCTTGCCGCTCTCGCCTGCGACAAGAAGAACGGCGGCCATAGAGGCGGCCATACCCGTACATATAGTCGAGACATCGGAATTGATATACTGCATGGTATCATAAATTCCGAGACCGGCATAAACCGAACCGCCGGGAGAATTTATATACAGACTGATATCCTTCTCCGGATCGACCGAATCAAGGTAGAGCAACTGAGCCTGAATGATATTCGCACTCTGATCCGACACCTGAGTGCCGAGGAAAATGATACGGTCCATCATCAGACGGGAAAAAACGTCCATCTGTGTGACGTTAAGCTGACGCTCCTCGAGTATATAGGGGTTCATATAATCCGCCACCGGCGCGGAAACCGCACCCGCACGGTCCATTGCGCGTGCATATGAGTCGAGAGTGTTTGAATTCAAACCGAGATGGTTGACGGCATAATTCCTGAAATCATTTTTCATATCAAAAATTTTTTTGGCGCGTCTAATAATTATAAATGCACCTGTTTCTTTATAACAAGACAACTCCGCGGATTGCAAAAGCGCTCCGCGAAGTTGACCATATCATTGCAAATAGTGTGCCAAACAGACGGCACCACTATCCGACCTGTTCATCATGCATTTTCGGCAGCAGCCTCAGCACGGAAAAGTTCGTTGAACTCATCGACCGATACCTCTTTCTCATCAAGAGAAACAGCTGCACGGATCGCATTGAAAAGCTTCATGTCACTTGTCTGGCGATAGATCGTATTACGGGCTTTCTCATCCTTAAGGATCTCCTCGGCATAATGCTCAACCGCGTCATCGGGAACATTGGTCATGCCATACTGCGCGAACTGGTTGCGAGCCATAAGACGAGCGGTGTTCTGGAGGTCTGCCTCCTCAACCTTGATCTCAAGGGCATTGAGCATCTTGTCTTTCTCAAGATCCCATATGAGCTGCGAGCGGATCTGATCATATTCCTTATCGATATTCTCTTCGTTAAGGGCCTCGTTCTGGGAAATGAGGAATTCCTTAAGAACTTCATCGGGAAGCTCTATATCGCCGACTTCCTTACGTATAGCTTTCTCGGCATCAATAGTGAAACGGTAATTCTGGTCGCCCGTAAGTGAAGACTCGATCATCTTTCTGACAGCATCACGGTATTCGGTCTCATCCTTTACATTGTCGCCGAAAGCTTCCTTAAAGAACTCCTCATTGAGCTCCGCAGGTTTGAGAACGATGATTTCCTTTATATCGAAACGGAAATCGCCCTGATGTTTCTCAGCCTCTTCCTTAGGAAGATTGAGCATTGAGGCCATCTCAGTGGGATTGCTTTCGCAAGTAGCCGCAGGATTGAATACTACTGAATCTCCCACATGCTTGCCTACAAACAGATTGCGCTGATCCTCGGATTTGAAATACTGAGGAGCCACAATGCCGTTTTCTACAACAACGCCACCATCCTTGACGGTTCCGTCCTCGTTGAGTTCAGTGATGACACCCTTTACAAGAGCTGTGGCATCGACTTCCTCTCCAGGCTCCTGCTTGCCGAAACGACGGCGCAGAGCCTCATCCTGACGGTCGACCATCTCATCGGTCACCTTGATATTGTAATAGGGTATGTGAAGATCCTTGTCTATCTTTACTTCAAATTCTGGAGCGACACCTACCTTGAATTTAAGAGTGAATTCCTTGACGTCATCGTTAATGGCGTTTGCCTTGTCAGGAATCGGATTGCCAAGGACATTGATCTTATTCTCCTTGATATAATCAAAAATAGCTTCGCCTACAAGTTTGTTGATCTCATCATACTTTACGGCCTTACCATATTTCTTTTCAATCAGACCTGCCGGCACATGACCGGGGCGGAAACCCGGTTCGGCATGTTTCTTGCCGATTTCCTTGAGTTGTTTCTTTACCTTGTCAGCGTAGTCGCTTTCTTCAACGACCATAGTGATCTCGCCGATCACGTCGTTGACTTTTGCATAATCAATTTTCATCTGTTAGATATGATTTTTTATTTCTGTCTAATTAAGGGTTGGTGCCACAAGCACTTGCACTGAGGGTCGCAACCTGATTCCGAGATCATGTATTCCCGCATGCATTAATAATAACACAAATGACAGGAATATATTCCGTCGGATTTGCAAACGAAATGCAAAATTAACAATTTTTTGTGTTATTTCAAGAATTGGCGAAAAACTTTTATCATGTCGAGATGATCGGAAACCGCTGCTGTCTCACACGCGGAGTGCATAGCCCATATGGCGCATCCGACGTCGACACCCTCGATATCAAGCTGGGACGAAGAGATATTGCCAAGAGTGCTCCCCCCGGCCACATCCGCATGATTCACGAAATACTGCATATTGACACCCGCCTTATCGCACAGGTCGTGGAATACGGCCGCACCTCGTGCATCTGTCATATATTTGCAGTTGGCATTGATCTTAACGACCGGCCCCCCCCCAAGCACCGGATGATTGGTAGGATCATATTTCTCGGTATAATTGGGATGCCACCCATGAGCGTCATCGGCCGATATCATAAAGGAATTGGCAAGAGCCATATACAATGCCTGAGGATTTTCAGTCTGCGACAGGCATATACGTTCCAATATATGACGCAACACAGGAGATGCCGCTCCCTGTTTTGTTCCGGATCCGGTCTCTTCGTTGTCGAACAAGGCCAGTATTCTCGTCGATTCGCAAGCATTGTCACATTCATCCACAAAGGCTTCCAGACCGGCGAAAGCCATAGAGAGGTCATCAATCCGCGCCGACTGGAAATACTCGAGATTCGCTCCTGCGAGAGAGGGCTCCTCAAGCGGATAAAGGCAGAGTTCATAATCAAGGATATCCTTGGCCTCAAAATCCTCGGGAAGGCCTTCGTAGATCTCTTTCAGTTCTTCGGCAACAAGACTACGGATCACACCGCCGTTTTTCTTGAAACATGCGATCTCCTCTTCCGAATAATAGCCTACGACCGGCTTCATGTCTTTCTGCACTGAAAGCGGATTACCCTCATTGACAGCACGGTTGAAATGAATTGCAAGATGCGGGATGGTAGCGACAGGCATGTCAAGATTGACATGCAGTTCCAAAGGATGCATAGGATCGGCCCCGCGAAGCATCACGCGACCCGATATAGACAGCGGACGGTCGAACCAAGTGTACAATATGCCGCCACCATATTTCTCAACATTGAGAGAAACGACTCCTCCGTCGCCATATATCTCACAGTTCGGTTTTATCTTGAAACAAGGACTGTCGGTATGAGCTGAAATAATGCGCACGCCGCAATTTTCGACAGGCACCATACCGACTACGAAAGCAAATATGGCACTCCCGTTTTTAGTCACATAACATTTGTCACCCGGCTCAAGTTTCCAGAAATCGGATTCACGCAGTTCACGGAATCCCTTGGTGGAAAGAATGGATTTAACAGTATCGACCGCCAGAAAATTACATGTCGATGTCTCAAGATTACGGAACAGGCGTTCCACTATGGGATTGTCCAGAGGATCTTCAATTCTTCTCATGATTATCAGTTTAAAGGTTAAGTATGTCTTAAGTGAGTGTCTGAAATTATTTAATCAGACACTCACTTACAAATCAGTTTTGTTGAATCTGAGATGATTCAAGGCACGCATGACATTACACAGCGTCTGTGCCCAATATGTCACGAAATTCTCCCGGCATTCCATATAGGCACCCGCCGATTGTTCACCATCGCTCTCTTTGACAATCGAAAGGAAATTATAAAGAGGCTGGAAGATGTCAGCCAGGCATTCCGATATGCTTGCCGCAATAGGCGTGTCGCTATATTTCATATCTTCCTCGAATGTCTCCAGAAACATATCATCCGGACCAAGCAGCATCTCGACATTGCGCCGTACGCTTTCATAAAAATCCTCATCCACATAAGAGGGATAATAGCCATAATCATCCGTAAGACCGCTATCTTCATACTTAACAGTGGAAAATTCATAATAAAGTCTTGGCAGACATGCGAGCATCTCTTCTATAAAATCTTCCTTTTCCATCTGACATGCATTCTCAAGCAGAGAGCAGTAGTCTGATGAAAGAGCGACAATCTGTATCAGCTGTTTTTTAAATTGTGAATTATCCATAAAGACTGAATTTCCTAATGTATTCTAAAACTTCGCAAGGAAGAAAAAAGTTGAGATTGCGTCCCTTCCCGAGGGCATCCCTGATAAATGTCGAGGATATCAATGCCTGCGGGGCATCCGAAAGAAGGGATACCCGCTCAGGGAGATCCTCTTCGTCGACAATATAGCCTGGACGGGGATAAATCAATATCCTGAATTCATCCATTATCTTGCGGTAGTCACGCCAACGGTCAAACAAAAGCCAATTGTCAGAACCGATCAGAAGTATGAACTCCCGTTCAGGATACATTTCACCGAGATATCGCAGCGTACGATAAGTATATGACGGAAGGGGCAACTTCATCTCCACTTCACTGACTGAAGTGTTATGGCATTTAGCGGCAACAAGCCGACACATCGAGGCACGATGGATGTCAGCGACAGGAGGATGGTCTGTTTTCAAGGGATTGACGCGGCTCGGAACGAGCCAAAGCTCATCCACATGTCCGGACTGGGCGACATGATTCGCCACCATAGCATGTCCGATATGTATCGGGTCAAAGCTACCGCAGAAAACCGCTGTTTTTATATGGCGCGTACCGGTCATGAAAATACCAATATAAATTCAAAGGATCGCTCATAAAAATACGCAATCCTTTATTTACCTCCGATAAAATCTCCAATTATCTTTCCGACTTCAGACACGGCTGTATCAAGATCGTCATTGACAACCCTGCAGTCAAATCCGGAGGCGAAACTCATCTCATATTCCGCTTTCTCAATACGCTTGCGCAGAGATTCCGCGGAATCCGTATTACGTCCTCTGAGGCGCTTCTCAAGCACATCAAGACCCGGAGGAAGAATAAATATGGACAATGCATCCCTGCCAAACTGTTTCTTGACATTTAGCGCACCTTTTACATCTATGTCCATCACAAGATTACGACCTTCACCGGTCACACGTTCCACTTCTTCCCTCAATGTACCGTATTTAGTACCGGCATATACCTCTTCCCACTCTACAAAATGACCGGCTTCTATCCGGCGGTCAAATTCCTGCGGAGTAAGAAAATAATATTCCTTACCGTGCTGTTCGCATCCGCGGGGCTGCCGGCTGGTAGCGGAGATTGAAAAACCGAGATTTAACTCAGGCATTTCCATCAATCGTGAGATGATGGTCGATTTTCCAGTGCCGGAAGGTGCCGAAAGTATGATGATTTTTCCTTTTCCCTTCATGATTAGAAGAATTTTTATCAGAGGACATTGAGAACCTGCTCCTTGATCTGTTCAAGTTCGTCTTTCATTTTCACTACTATCTGCTGCATCCCGGCCTGATTCGATTTTGAACCGAGAGTATTGATCTCACGTCCCATCTCCTGAGCGATAAATCCAAGTTTCTTACCCTGGCCCTGAGCCGGGCGGTCGCCCTCAGGAGCGCCCATGGTCTCCAGAAAATAATTAAGATGTGCGCGCAACCTTGTCTTTTCCTCGGTCACATCAAGCTTCTCTATATAGAATATAAGTTCCTGCTCGAGACGGCCACGGTCATATTCAATAGAAGAAAGACGCGACAGCTGATCCTCAAGTCTCGCCTTTATCCTGGGGACACGTTCCTCTTCAAACGGGTCGATCTGCTCAAGCAGACCGGATATGTTGGCTATCTTCCTGACAAAAAAATCAAAAAGCTTTCGTCCCTCGGCAATACGGAATTCAACAAGAGCATCGGCGGCCATGACAACAGCATCAAGGAAAGCCTCGACATCGGCTTTGTCGAGTTCACCCGAATCTGATTTCAAAGCATCCGGCATTCTTAAAAGAGTGGAATACCAGTCGGCAGGCTCCGGAAGGCCGAGCCGCGCAGCCATATCTTCGATCTGCGATTTGTACGCAGCGAGAAGATCGATGTTTATATGCATCGGAGAATCAGTTCCGACAGACTCACACAACGAGTTCATCTCTACCTTTCCCCGCTCAAGCCGGGCAGCTATAAGATTGCGTGCCTCAAGCTCAACATCCTTGAAGCATGACGGCACCCGTGCCATAAGATCAAGCTGCTTGGAATTCAAAGACTTGATATCTACTGTTACTTTCTTGGAGGAGGAGGTCGCTATGCCGCGGCCAAAGCCGGTCATCGATAGTATCATGGAATTTGCTTATATCTTTGTGTTGATTTGCAAATTTACTAATTTTTCAATAAACAAACAAACGACAAAAGCCGTCTCCCGAAAGGAAACGGCTTTATATCTTAATGTCTTAACATATCTTATTTGACGCCAAGATCGGCAAGAACGCGGTCGATATGTTTCTCCGCGGCAGCGACAGTCTCTTCATATGCGGATTTGTCTTTCATATCCTCACGCACCTCGACGTAGAATTTGATCTTGGGTTCTGTGCCGGAAGGACGGACGGAAACCTTGTCTCCCGATTCGGTAAAGAACTGAAGCACATTGGATGTAGTCGGGAAATCCATTTTTTCAACCGATCCGTCTACCAGATTGCGGCAATTGAGATCCGAATAATCCTTTATGCATGTCACGGGACTTCCGGCAAGAGTCTTGGGAGGATTCTCGCGGAAATTCTTCATCATGGCGACAATCTCCTCTGCACCTGTCTTTCCGGGACGCACCACACTCACACCACGCTCGCGGGAGAAACCGTACTCGGCATAAATCTCCACGAGAAGCTCATAAAGGTTCATGCCCTTCTCGGCAGCCCAGGCAGCGCACTCGGCGATAAGAGAGTTGGTAGAGACAGAATCCTTGTCACGCACGAATGTCTCGGGAAGGAAACCGTAGCTTTCCTCGCCGCCGCCAAGATAACGTCCGGTAGCCTCCATGTTGCGCATCACGTCGGCTATCCATTTGAAACCTGTAAAGCAATCGAAACACTTGATATTGTTGGCGTCGGCAATACGCTTGATGGTTTCAGTGGTAACGATAGTCTTTACAACATATTCCGTGCCGTTGAGGAGACCCTTATGCACATTCTGTGTGATAATATAGTAGATGAGAAGCATGCAGATCTGGTTGCCGTTGACAAGCTGGTAATTGCCTTCCTTGTCACGCACTACGAGACCGACACGGTCGGCATCCGGGTCAGAGGCAAGCACAAGGCTGGCTCCCGTCTCCTTGGCTTTAGCTATACCCATTGTCATAGCCTCTGCATTCTCGGGATTGGGAGAGACAACCGTCGGGAAGTCTCCGCTCTGTATATCCTGCTCCGGAACGTGAATCACATTGTCGAATCCCCACAACTTGAGAGAATCGAAAACGAGACGCAGACCTGTGCCATGGATCGGAGTATAGACAATCTTCATGTCATGATGTTTTTTATCTACTTCCGGATCAAGACTCAAAGCATGAATGTCGGCAAGATACTGATCATCGATATCTTTACCGATCGCCTGTATGAGAGATTCATCGGCATCGAATTTTATCTGGTCGACAGAAGTTATCGCGTTGACATATTCGATGGTCTTCACGTCGTGCGGAGCAATCATCTGAGCGCCATCGCTCCAATATGCCTTATAACCGTTGTATTCCTTGGGGTTATGGCTGGCTGTCACCATGACACCGCTCTGACATCCGAGTTTGCGGATGGCATATGAAACTTCCGGCGTCGGGCAGGGACCGTCAAAAAGATAAACCTTGATTCCATTGGCAGCGAATACACGGGCTGTCAATTCGGCGAACTTGCGCGAATTGTTGCGTACGTCATGACCCACCGCCACAGAGATCTGCGGAAGTTCCTTGAACGTATCCTTAAGATAATTGGCCAGACCCTGAGTGGCCGCTCCTACTGTATATATATTCATACGGTTTGTACCGGCACCCATAATGCCGCGCAGACCACCCGTACCGAATTCGAGATCTTTATAAAAGGCATCTATCAGCTGAGTCTTGTCTTCGGCATCGAGCATAGCTCTGACTTCAGCACGTGTTTCCTCATCATATCGGTCATCCAGCCATTTCTGGGCACGCCCGGTAACAGTCTTCAATAATTCTTCGTTATTCATATTTCAAAGGGTTATATTAATATTTACAATGGTCCGTCTCAACATGCCGTTTAAAAATAAACAACTTCTGAATTGTCACAATACAGAATAAACCTCAATATTTATAAGCAAAAGATGCAAATATCGGGATCAGACATGCTTCTTACTCAATATAAACGCAAAGATAACAAATTTTGATAAAGAATAAGAACCATTTTAAATCTTTTTACATAGAAGTAACTGTTCAAAATTATTTTATACCGAGAGGTTAGATTTATTAAAATAATTTCGGCCAGTTACTTACCCACAAATCACAGACAGCATTTCCGAAACCGACATGTCTCAAAAATGCTGTCATTACAAAAGTATCATAGAACGGGATTTCCCGCCGCAGATCTATACTGTCATCTTCTCACCTTCACTACCCGGGAACCGGAAGTAGCCGAGATATTGACAATCAATACACCGGTGCAATCAAGCGCTATTTTTGTCAAACCGATACCGGATTCTCCTATAGTTGCAACAAGTCTGCCATCGGCAGAGAAGACTTCCGCATGGCATATTCCTTCGAGTGTATAAATATCAAGGCCTTCCGAAGTCGGCATCACTTTTATCATTTCACACTCTGTAACATTTACCGAACTTTCCTTATCAGCAACTCTGACATTATCAATGGCAAGATGATAATCAAACATACCTGCATAATGCCATCTAAGACGCACAGTCGAGGCATCCAATATAAAGTCACCAATATTGTATTTTACAATCTTAGGGCTGAAGACACCCTTTTCTCCGCTCGGTTCGTAAGATTCAAGAGACTCTACGGGAGTCCAGAAGCCGTTATTGTCTGTCTCGATCTCAAGTGTCGCCTCAGAATCAAACCCCGATGAAGCATAGTCGTATGCGAATGTCACGGCGAGATTATCGAGATCGCACCCTTTCACACTTATAGACGGTGTCACCAAAGTTCCGTCAAGAGAATAAAAACCACTGTTTATACAGTCTATCGAGGCAAACCCCTTGTCAAATCCTTCACCCGTCACGCCAATACCATTAGGATCACCAAACTGCCACAGCAAATTGGATGGAGTATTATCCCACAAATTCTCCAAAATCCAGTCTGCAGGGAGATAACCTACATCAAAATTCTCGGAAAGAGGAAGTTGGCGAGGAGCGGCATCTCCGTTATCCACATCAATATAAGCGGGAAGCGCCTTAACTCCGTCCTCATAAACCGCTGTGACATAATAACGATACTTACCCGGCTTCACATTAACATCCGATATCATTAAATCCTTAACCTCTTCATCTACATTCACATCACCTCTCCACACTTCATAATGAGTTACAGAGTGATCGCCATCTTCTGGTGATTCCCATGTCAATATCACATTTCCATTATCAGACAAAGTCTGAAGATTTCTGGCATTATAACGAGTGTCTATAGCCACACGCGATCCCACCGGATCCGACTCTCCGTCAGGATCCTGATATACGGCGGTAACTTGAAAATCATATACACCTTTGGTATAGCCGTAAAAATCAATCGAGTTTTCTTCAAGCATTGTAGCGACCTCAAAACCATCGCAATATACATTGTACGAAGAAGGAGCGATCACTCCCTGCGGAGTGTCCCAGCTGACGCTGACAAGGTATGACTCATCATTATCGTCATAGGAGGTATTGACCGCCACATTCACCGGAGGAAGCAAGTCAATCTCCGCGATCGTTATTTCAGCGGATATTCCAGAAGAAAGAGTATCGCCAGATTCAGCATATACCTCATAGCGATGTGTACCGGGAGACTTGGCACTACGGTCCACGTATCCGAGACTTTTAACATGCTCGGCAATTATTTCCCCGTCAAGCATCACGGTATAACCGTCCACTATATCCGTACCTTTACGTGAAGAGAGAACTCTGACATCATCGAGCGCCCAAAGGAAATGGACCATGTCGGCCGTATCACTCACTCCCTGAAAAGCGATCTTTACCGAGCCATCCTGAGGAAGAGCAAGAACGAGATTGTGCCAGCCGAGACTCGGCTCCGCATCATAGCGGGCATCCCACAAGACAGACCAGCTTTCGCCGTTATCAGTGCTGACTTTTATATAATAATGATCCGGGAAAGAGTCATCAAGACCATATTCCAGAATCTGGGGATCCATGTAATAATAAAGTTCGAGATAAGCGGCATTATCAATTGACGGCGTAACAAGCCACTCATCCTGAGCAGCATCATGATCACCGGCCATGGAATACATATCAAAATACATCATGGCACTTGCCTCGCCCGAATGGATATAATCCTCATAATTTCCCGTCTGGATAAAATCCTCTCCGGGGAAACGGAACCATGAACATAAATATTTATAATCGTTCGTCACTTTGGCCGACCATCCCGAGGGTGGAAATGACTCCTCTTCGAAACCGCATTCCACCAGCGGCGTTCCGCCGTCACCATTGATCCAGTTGAGTTCGACACGCGTGCCTGTAACCTCGGTTGTAAGAGATGTCGGCGTCGCAGGCGCGGCATCCGCCACAATTGCAGAACATCCGGCAGCGAAGACAACAGCCAATCGCACCGTCACATCGTAAAAATGTTTCATATCATTGTTGTTTTAAAATGTTTGGATGCAAATATACACACAATACAGGCATAAATCCGGAAATCGACATTGAAAACCTTTCGATTTCGCGAAATCATAACAATTTTAACAGAATTCATGTTTTTTGCACGTTTGTACGGCATTCTATTTTGTTATTATATGCGATTTGATTAAATTTGTCTTTTAGTTCCGAAGAATAAATAATCATGATGACAATGCTTCGTCATATGTTTCTGGCCGCGTGCGGATGCCTTTTCACCGTATTCTTTCTTTCAGGCAAAGCATCGGTGACAACCGATATGCGTATTATGAATTCGGTCCAGATTGACACGTTATTCCAAGAAGGAGAAGAAGCTCTTGAGCGCGGAGACATTGATGATGCATTAAAAATATTTACAGTCGTCTGTTCCCGCGACAACGGTGCGGATTCCCGACGATTATTTTCAATGGCCCATTACCGGCGCGGCAACATACTTTATTCACGCGAGAATTATGCTGAAGCCATGCAGGCATATCTTCAGGCCCGAAGCATAGCGGAACGCAACGGAATTCATGACCGTCTTCCTTCCATCTACATAAGTATCGGCAATGTGTTTTCCGCGATAGAAGACCTTGACACCGGCATTTCATTCTATCGCAAAGCACTCGCGGCTCTCGGCGACAATACCGAATCATCGGCTCGACCCGTGATATACAACAATCTTCTCTATGCGTATTATCTTAAAGAGGATGTCGATTCCACACAAAAGTACTATCAGCTCAACATAGAACTCGCACCCAAGGATCCAAGATCCAAGTATGACGTATTGCTTAACAAAGGACTCATCAACGATCTTCAAGGCAAATCAAAAGAGGCGGTACGCCTCTTTCATCTCGCAGCCTCTTTTGCCCGCGATTCACTTGATTCTCCCGACTGCGAGGCGGCAGCCAATTCACATATAGCACACACGTACGAACGGGAGAATTCAATGGACTCCGCACTCCACTATCTTCACATCAACGAGAAGACGGCAAGAACAAAAGGCTATAACAATCTTCTCGCAGAATCACTGCGGGATCTCGCAAGAGTATACGAAAGCATGGGAAACGAGACTGAATCCATGCGTTATAAATCAGACTATCTGGCCCTTTCGGATTCACTGTTCAGCCGTGAGACACTGAACATAATAAAAAACTCGCAAGCCCTTTACGAACAGAACTCCGATGCATATACAATAAGAAATCTGAACACCGCCAACGCGCTGCAAAGATACTGGATAATCGTCCTTTTCGCAGTCATCGCGATAATCGCTTTTCTATCCGTTCTGTTCTGGAAACAGAAACGAAAACTTTCTGACGCCTGGAAAGAACTTTATAAAAGAAACCTCTCTCTTCTTGAAGCCGAGAGGCATTACACAGGACGAATCTCCGGACTTGAAAACCGGTTGAAAGAGGTCGAGAAAGATTGCAGGGAATCAGCAACGGGGCCTGCAATACAGTCACGAAAACTTCTGATCACAAAAGAACGTCGTGACGAACTGACAGACCGTATAAGCGACGTGATGAAGAATCCGGAATTTTATTGTGATCCGGAATGCAGCATAGACCGTCTCGCGGCTGCTATAGAATCAAACGCACGCTATGTGTCAGAAGTCATAAATGACGAATATGGCATGAATTTCCGCGCGTTTCTGAACAAGTACCGCATAAAAGAGGCCATGCGCCGTCTGGAAGACATAGATAATTACGGGAACCTCACCATTAAGGCTATAGCGGAAAGTGTAGGATACAAGTCGCAAGCCACCTTCATATCAGTCTTTACCAAAGAGACCGGCCTCAAGCCAAGCCTTTATCAACAGCTTGCACGCAACCGGCATTCCGAATAATATCAGAAACCATACATATTATTTATGAGCAAACAATCCTGGAGACCGGGTACGATGATTTATCCGTTGCCCGCAGTAATCGTGACCGTAGGCGCGACTCCCGAAGAGTGGAATCCGCTGACAATAGCCTGGACAGGCACAATATGCAGCGATCCCGCCATGTGTTACATATCCGTGCGGCCCGAACGACATTCATTTCCAATCCTGATGAAAAACATGGAATTCACCATCAATCTGACGACTGTCGAGATGGCCCGTGCGACCGACTGGGCAGGAGTGCGCTCAGGAAAGGATCACGACAAATGGAAAGAGACAGGGCTTACACCCATTCCGGGAGAAAAAGTTGCTTCCCCCACTATCGAGCAATCGCCCCTGAGCATAGAATGCCGGGTGAAAAGCGTGACTGATCTCGGAACACACCATATGTTTGTGGCCGACGTCCTGAACGTACGGGCGGATACACGCTGGATCGATCCGGAAACAGGGCGCTTCAGCCTTGAGAAAGCCGGAATCATGGCCTACTGTCACGGGCACTATTACGGATTGGGAGAAATGATCGGAAAATTCGGTTTCTCGGTCCAAAAGGCAAAGAAATGAGCCTGTCCGCTCACTTCTGAAAAATTTTTGTTATCTTTGCAGTTGCGGAATGTCCGAACACAGTACATACCACCAAGCATAAACCGGACTGACCACATTCTGATATGGACAAGAACGACAACATATATGACTTCGAAGAGCCGCAAAAAAGGAAATCTAAAAAATACCGGAGGAACCGCGTGCTCGTCAAATGGCTCTGGATATCATTCCTGAGCCTTGGATTCGTCATCATATTTTTCCTGATGCTGATCTATAACGGGGTAATAGGCTACATGCCACCCATCGAAGAGCTTGAAGATCCGCATGACAAACTTGCGTCGCTCGTATACGCATCGGACGGCACGACAGAACTCGGCAGATATTATTACGGTGCCGGCAACCGTGTCTATACCGATTACAACGGCATCTCCCCTCATGTGATCAATGCTCTTGTCGCAACTGAAGACGTGCGTTTCCTCGAACATTCCGGCATTGATTTCAAGGCTCTCGGACGAACTGCCGTAAAAACCCTCATGCTCGGTGACAAATCGGCCGGAGGCGCGTCTACCATCACACAGCAGCTTGCCAAGCAATTGTATTCGCAACCCTCAAGCAATATTTTCAAAAGAGCGATACAGAAGCCTATAGAATGGATGATCGCCGTCAAACTCGAAAGATTCTACACAAAAGACGAGATAATCAATATGTATCTCAACCGCTTCGACTTCCTGAACAATGCGGTAGGAATCAAGACGGCGGCAAACGTATATTTCGGCAAAGAACCGAGAGATCTTAAAATAGAGGAGGCTGCCATGCTTATAGGGATGCTCAAAAATCCCAGCTATTTCAATCCATTACGTCACGAAGAGCGCACGCGTGAAAGGCGGAACGTGGTGTTCGACCAGATGGTCAAGGCCGGTTTTCTAAGCTATGCCGAGGCCGATTCGCTGAAAGAACTACCCCTCACTCTCGACTATCATAAAGTGGATCATAAAGAAGGTGGGGCACCATATCTGCGTGAAGAGATCAGAAGACTGATGACAGCCAAGAAGCCTGTCCGTCCGAAACGCAACGACTACGGCAGCACCAGCGCATACAAGATAGCCCTCGGCAATTATAATACAGATTCGCTGAAATGGGAAGAGGATCCATTATACGGATGGATTCTCAAGAATCCGAAGCCGGACGGAAGTTATTACAACCTTTATTCCGACGGTCTGAAGATATACACTACCATTGACATGCGCATGCAGAACTATGCCGAACAGGCTGTCAACGAACATCTGGGCGGTTATCTCCAGCCGGCCTTCGAGAATGAAAAGAGAGGTTCACGCACGGGGCCCTATACCTCGAACCCCAACGAGCTGAGTTACAACAGCGTGCAGCGGCTGATCAAGAATGCCATAAAACAGACGGAGCGTTACCGCACCATGAAAGCCGCCGGATGCAGCGAAGAAGAAATCGACAAGGCATTTCATACAAAATATGAGATGGATGTTTTCGCATATGTCAAAGAGACCAAAACAGAACATGGGAAGAGTGTGACGCGCATTGTACCCGGTTCGAAATCGGTCACAATGACTCCGTATGACTCGCTGATGTACATGAAGACGATACTCCGTACAGGCATGATGAGCATGGATCCCGTCACGGGCTATGTCAAGGCATATGTCGGAGGTCCCGACTTCATACACTTCCAGTATGATATGGTCTCACGTGGAAAACGTCAGATCGGATCGACAGCCAAACCGTTTCTCTACACATTGGCCATGGAACAGGATTTCACTCCATGCTCCATGTTTTCAAACACGCAACCTGTATTCGGCAACTGGGCTCCCCGAAACTCGAGTCGTGCCCGTGTCGGACAGATGGTAGACCTGCGCTGGGCACTCACCAACTCCAACAACTGGATCTCCGCCCGTCTGGTCAATGAACTCGGAGCGGGAACACTTGCAAACAAGATGAGGATGTTCGGACTTTCAGGATATATCGAGCCTACACTCCCTCTATGCCTCGGCACAGTAGATGTTTCCGTCGGCGACATGGTGGCGGCATATACGACCTTTGCCAATCACGGCATACGCGTCAATCCTATATATGTGACACGCATAGAGGACAATCAGGGCAATCTGATTTATTCCGCAGTCCCCCACCGCACTGAAGTGACTTCTGAGGAAGCCTACAACCGCATCGTATCAATTCTGCTCAACGTAGTCGATTCTGGTACGGGCGCAAGTCTTCGCAGCCGCTACGGCATTCATGCGCAAATGGGAGGAAAGACAGGAACCACCAACGCCAACTCCGACTCTTGGTTCATGGGATTCACTCCCGATCTGGTGACCGGAGTGTGGGTAGGAGGCGAAGAACGTTACATCCATTTCAACTCCATGGCATTCGGACAAGGAGCGAAAGCGGCGTTGCCTATCTACGGCTTATATATGAAGAAAGTATATGCCGATCCCAAACTGCCTTATTCGCAAGACACCAAATTCGATTTCCCCGAAAATATGGATCTGTGCGGTTCTGAACATTTCACCGTACCGCAGTATGAAGAGGAGACAATCGACGAGGCAAACGTGAACGACGCGATGTTCGAATAGTTTTCGTCAATCTCCCGGGTCAGCAAAAAACGCCATAACAGGCGACACATATCACTTCAGGACATTTAGAATTGGCTTTGAGAAAACTTTGATTTTCAAAAAGTCAATTCTTTTATTATCAATAATATAGCCATCCAGAATTCTTTATTTGAATTCCGAATGGACCACAATGCTTTACAAAAGGAAAAAACAGAATTAACTTTGCAGCATCAAAATCTAAAACAAAAAAGTTAACCTCATGAAAAAAGAATTACTTCTCTCGCTCGCGCTCTGCGCAGCAGGATTCGCCTCTCAGGCATCGACAAACATCTATGTGGCAAATATGGCAGGATGGAATGAAGTCACGCTCTACAGCTGGGGTGACGACACCGAAATCTTCGGTGCATGGCCCGGTGCCGCTCCTTCAGCGACCGAAACCATAAGCGGCGTAACTTATGACAAATTCGTAATAGGCGACGAATTCGACGGCAAACCAGCCAATCTGATCCTCAACAACAATAACAACGGCAGCCAGGTAGATCTCGCCTCGATCACCGTGGACGGCGGTAATTATTATTACGCCACCAATGGTATCCTCGTAAACGCATATACGGACCCGGAGAACCCGAACACCAATTTCGAACCGGTATCGACATTCGTCTATGCGATCGACAACACAGGATGGGCAGATCTATACGTATACGGCTGGGGGACAAACGCGCCAGAGATTTTCGGAGGATGGCCCGGTGCCTCATCCGCAGGTAGTGTCACACTCGCAGGAGACACTTATAAAAAATATGAATTCCCAGGCAACGGATACTCATATAATCTGATCTTCAATGACAATAACGGCAGCCAGTTTGACGGTCCCACGGCTGAATCAGGAAAGGACATTTATGTCAAGGTCAACGCCGACAACTATGAGATTCTACCCACACCCGGTGTAAAGACATACAATATCTATATAGATGACAAGACCGGTTGGGATAATCTTTATGTATACGCTTACAATCCTGCCGGAGCTCCCGAATTGCTTGGCGGATGGCCCGGTGCGAAAACCGAGTCTACAGAAGTCACAATAGACGGCGTCACATATAATAAAGTCATACTCAATGTAGAGGAGAATTCCACTGACTACAACTTCATTTTCAATAACAACGACGGCACACAGTACGATATCGAAGGTTCATTTACAATGACCGAAAATCTCTACTTTACCGCCAATCCCGATGGTGGCCAGCCTTCCGGAATCGCAACAGTCACAGCCGAAAACGCGGACGAAGAATACTTCACTCTTCAGGGCGTACGCGTCATGCAGCCTGCAAACGGTATCTTCATCTGCCGCAAAGGTGACAAAATCAGCAAAATCATAAGATAAGATTAAGGGGAAAGTATAAATGAGAACCAGAACCTTAATCCCCCGCCTGCTTGCCCTGTTGTTCCTATTCGGAACGACAGCGGCGGGGCAGGCGGATTCCGATATACGGACACCTCAGAACCGTGTCATCTATGAGGTCTTCGTACGCAATTTCTCACCCGAGGGAAATTTAAAAGGTGTAGAAAACCAGATCGACCGTCTCAAGGATCTCGGAGTGGATGTAATATGGCTCATGCCTATCTACACGCCTGGTGTAGAAGGCAAATGGGGAACATATTCGAGTCCTTACGCCGTCCGCGACTACAAAGGGATCGACCCGATGTATGGAAATGCCGACGATCTGCATTCACTGATTGACAAGGCTCATGACCGGGGTATGGAAGTATGGCTCGACTGGGTAGCCAACCATACGTCGAAAGACAATGTGTGGGTCACACAACATCCCGAATATTACGGCAACAATTTCTACAGTCCTAACGGCTGGAACGATGTCTACCAGCTCGATTTCAGCAATACAGCCCTGCATGATGCGATGATCGACGCCATGCAGTACTGGGTAAGTGAATTCGATGTGGATGGTTTCCGTTGTGATTACGCTTCCGGTCCGAGCGATACTTTCTGGGAGAAAGCCACAAGCAGAGTGCTCAAGAACGGTAAACGTGTGGGATGGCTTGCGGAGGATGACTCGAAGCCCGCGCTCGTATCCAACGGATGGTTCGATTACAACTATGCCTGGTATTTCCACGACAGGTTGCTTGACTTCGGTCGCGGCGGCAATGTAACGACGCTTCGAAAAGACTGCGCCGACCTTCACAACGAATCGGCATATTATGGTCGTTCACGCATGGTGTATCTCAGCAATCATGATGTGGTGCAGGACAAAGGCGGAACAGAAAATGTACATTTCCACAAATATCTGCGTCCCCTGACTGTACTTGAATTCACCATTTACGGTATGCCGCTCATCTACAACGGTCAGGAAATACAATACAAGTCCGGGAAGATCATGCTGTCGGAAAAGACTCCTATCGACTGGAGCAATCCCGACACGGAAATGACTGATCTGATAAAAAAACTCTGCAATCTCAAACACACCCAAAGGGCTCTCGACACAGGCGCGACACAAAATACTCTTGTCAACCATTCCACGAGTGATGACAAAGTATATGTCTATGAACGGACAAACAAGGGTGAGTCAGTAGTGGTAATGCTGAACTTCGGAGACGGACAGTCTACATTTACAGTGACAAGCGATCTGCCGGGATATACGGCTACCGATATATTCACCGGAAACGTGACTCAACTGAACAAAGGCTCTCAATTCACACTTCCCGCGCAAGGCTATGCAGTCTATATCCGCACTGACGGTGCCAGACAGAATACCCACAACATCTATGTGGCAGACAGAGCGGAATGGGGAAATAATGTGACTCTTTACAGCTGGAACACCGTTGACAAAACAACAATCGAGATATTAGGAAGCTGGCCCGGCTCAATGCCGGAAGAGACCGTCACCATATCAGGAGTGGAATATAAGAAATTCGTGGTCTACGGACATGACGGAGAAACGGCCAATCTGATTTTCAACAATAAGAACAATGACAAGATCCAAGTAAATCTGGGAACCATAACACTTGACGAAGAGAACTATTACTTCGCCACAAACGGGAAAAGTGTGAATCAGTTCACAGACCCGACAGCACCTGATCTTGAATTCGATGAAGAGGATCCGGATCCAGTAGATCCGGGGGATGATCCCCTGCCCTCCGAAGCCGGAATCTACGTGACTGATAAGACCGGCTGGGACAATCTGTATGTATATGCATGGGCCGACGGACACAAAGATACAGAAATGTTCGGAGGCTGGCCCGGCACCAAATTCGAAGAGACCGTGGTTATATCGGGAGTGACATACAAGAGGGTCGGATTCACCGGCGACGGTACAAACTGGAATCTTATATTCAATAATAACAGTGAAATTCAGTTTGACGCGTTGACAGCACCGTCGGGAAAAAATCTCTTTCTGGAAGTGTACGGCAACAGCTGCAATCAACTGCCGGATCCCACCACAACAGAACCGTCGGTCAAGACATATAATATCTATATCGACGACCAGTCAGGCTGGGAAAATATGTATCTCTACGCTTATAAAGACGGTAAACCATCCTTATTCGGAGAGTGGCCCGGCAAGAAAGTCACTGACACTGAAATGAAAGACGGGAAGACCTATAAGGTGATACGAGGTATAACCGGCAGCGAGGAAACGCATAATTTTATTCCTCATAACAACAGTGGAACGCAATTCGATGTGGAAGGCTCTTATCCTGTCAACCGCGATATATATATCACTGTCAATCCCAATGGTGCGGTAGCGACATCCCTGACAGGTATCATCCCCGAAGAAAAAACCGAACCGGTGTATTTCACACTTCAAGGCTCAAAAGCTATAAAACCTCTTGCACCGGGACTCTATATCGAAAAGAGAGGAGACACGACAAGAAAAATTATTGTGAAATAAGGACAGGTACTTAGTCAGATTCACTCTGCGGTTTATTCCGTTAAAAACTGACAGGAACCATTACCTATTAATAAACTGTAAAAAACGGCGCGACAAGAAGAGAAAACAGTCGCGCCGTTTTAGTATTTGGTAAATTTTAGCTAATTTTGCACTTAAATTAAGAAATATTAAGGTTATCGCGTGAACAATAACGCCATTTGTTGCATGACGAATGAGGTTATGGTACGCAAAATAAAAGATTGGTGTCAAATGGAATGGCTAATTGATTTATTCATGCCCCACAATCTTTCCCTTGCCAACACGATATTGCTTTACTCATTCGTGATTTTCGCAGGCATATATCTGGGAAAGATAAAATTTTTCGGAGTATCCCTTGGTGTTACTTTCGTATTGTTTGTAGGAATCCTGCTTGGACATTTCGGCTATACTGTCGATGGCGATGTCCTGCATTTTCTCCGGGAATTCGGATTGATTCTGTTCATCTTCTCAATCGGCATGCAGGTCGGTCCCGGATTCTTCTCTTCTTTTAAAGAAGGAGGAATACAGATGAACATGCTTGCCATGCTCGGAATCGCGCTCAATGTAGGAATAATGATCACTATTTATTTCCTCCAGGGAGGATCCGAGGGAGAGACTTCTATCTCCCAGATGGTCGGTATCATGAGCGGTGCGGTAACAAACACTCCGGGACTCGGTGCGGCGCAGCAGACGTTTCTGCAGGTCAATCCCGACGGCTACGACATCAGCCAGCAGATGTCCATGGGTTACGCTGCGGCGTATCCTCTCGGTGTGGTCGGTATAATTCTCACTATGATTATACTGAAAGTCATATTTAAAATAGATACGGAAAAAGAGACTGCAGAAATAGAATCAGATCAGAAATCTTCAGCTCTTGCCCCTCACAAAGCCACGTTCCGTGTGACCAATGAGATGATCAACGGACTTAACATGCAGAAAATGCATACTCTTATTTCTGTAAACTATGTCATATCGCGTATCGAGAAACCAGACGGTCGCGTCATAATACCGACATCGAAAGATGTACTTGAAGTCAATGATGTAGTACTCGTAATATGCTCTGTACAGGATGAAGAAATATTCAGCCGCTTTATCGGTCCAAAAATAGAAAAGACCTGGGAGATGGAAACCGGCCCTGTCGTATCGCGGCGCATACTTGTGACCCGCACCGAATATAACGGAGTCAAACTCGGCTCACTGCGTCTTCATTCCGCCTACCAGCTCAATGTCACGCGCGTGAATCGTGCAGGTGTAGACCTGCTCGCCGCTCCCAATCTTCGTCTTCAGATGGGCGACCGCCTGACAGTAGTCGGCAAGCTTGATGATATAAACAATCTCGCCAGAAAACTGGGAAACTCCATGAAACGACTGAACGAGCCGAATCTTATCACGATGTTCATAGGTATCTTCCTCGGCATTCTGGTCGGAAGCATACCTCTGCAATTCCCCGGTATGTCAGTGCCTATGAAGCTCGGTCTTGCGGGAGGCCCGCTCGTAGTCGCGATCCTGATCAGTGCATATGGTCATAAATTCCATCTCGTGACATATACCAACTCTTCGGCAAATCTGTTACTACGAGAGATCGGAATCTGCCTCTTCCTCGCCTCCGTCGGTATAGCGGCGGGGAAAGACTTTGCAGCGACAGTCTTCAACGCTCGTGGTATAACATGGGTAGGCTATGGTTTTATAATCACAGTGATTCCTCTTATCGTCACCGGCATAATAGCGCGAGCAAAATACAAGATGAACTATTTTACCATCTGCGGTATGATGTCAGGTAATTACACGGACCCTCCGGCACTTGCCTATGGCAACAAAATCGCCAACAACGACGCACCCGCAGTTGCATACTCGACCGTATACCCTCTTACGATGTTCATGCGTGTGATAGCTGCACAGGTCATCATATTGTGCTTCATGTAAATTCTAAAATGCTCCATAATCATAAAGCCGCGGATCCGATGTCATCTGCGGCTTTGTTTATGCAGCAATATTTCAACCGTAAGCCTCTTTATCGGCACAAAAAGTCATAAGGTAAGGTCTACAGTAATAGACAAGAATCTTATCTTATTGATTAGACAAGCCTTACATATATTTTTATTTAACAATATAGCAGTAAGACGGTAAATTACATCTGCCAGAATGGCAATATCCACGCACCGAGGGGGATAGCAGAACCGATAATATTCGCACTTCAAAATTCCCCCGATATGTCACATTCAAATTACTTATTATTAATATATTAACAATATACACATCTTACCATTACATTTCCTAATGATCATATCATTAGGAAATGTTGGCCAAACACACTAATTTTGCAACAGGTTTGAAAAAGGAAACAAACACCGACAATCATTGAAATTTGATTATGGCGTTTGAAAACGGAGACCGATCAGGTTTCAGTAAAGGACAGCTTAGATCAACAGTTTGTTGGATGTAGAATTTCAAAGCATACAGACGTGTTTTGGTTCCAAATGTGATTAAAAGTTAAAAGTTCGAAAAAGGCTGATCCGGCGGCGAAGTGATTTCGACAAAGAGTCAGGCCTTTTTTCTTTTTATGCAGCCAAAGAACAAAAAAATATCCTGCCTTACCGGCAGGATATTTATATTAATATTTTAAGGGTTTTATTTACCTGTTGTGATGCGGATCTGAATACCGCCATCAGGAGCGACATTGATCTCAAGAGTTGTGCCTTCCGCGAGTTTCAATGAGGGGGCATTGTCTTTGCGGTTATTTGGCAGTATGCTCTGAGAAGCCGTACCCCCTTCAATAGGAGACAATGCACGGTTGATATCAACCGGAGTCACAGCTTTAGGAGCCTCGGCCTTAGGCGCAGCCGCCTCAGCCTTTGGAGCGGGTTTTGCCACAGGAGCGGGTTTAGGTGCCGCCTTGGGAGCAGCTTTTGGAGCAGCGCCAGCCACACCGAATTCGATGATCGGCTGGTCGGTAGCCATAACTTCGCCTTCTTCAATCAGAAGACGGGCAACCGTACCGGCGCGGTCAGCCATAAGATTGTTTTCCATCTTCATGGCTTCATAAACGAGCACCACATCTCCGGGATTCACAGTATCGCCGGGTTTGACCTTGAATTCGAGGACAGTACCACCCATGGGAGCCTTCATGATCTCGCCAGAACCGACAATTTCCTCTGACTCCGCAACCGGAGCGACAGACTCTCCCTCTGCAGCGAATTCGATGATGGGCTGATCTGTCGACATGACATCTCCTTCACCGACCAGCACACGCTTAACGACACCGGCTTTGTCACACGCAAGGTCATTCTCCATCTTCATGGCTTCATAGACGAGAACGACATCACCCGGTTTCACAGTGTCACCAGCTTTTACACGGATCTCCATCACGGTACCTCCCATCGGAGCCTTGAACACGGGACCTGTCACAGGGCCTGCGGCCTGAACCGGAGCGGCGGCGGCTTTAGGAGCGGCGGCTTTGCCGGCCTCGAATTCGGCCTTGCGCTGATTTGTAAGGAATGTCTTGGCAACAGCAGGGAGAAGTTCGAGAAGCAGGAATTCCTCTTCATTCTGGGCGAGCTTCACTCCGCCGAACTTTTCGAGTTCGGGGTTGGCCGGAGTCTTATATGTGCTTACATCATAAGGTTTCTCCTCGGCGCTTCCTGTGATCTGTTCACGGAATTTAGGATCAACCGGAACAGGAGTAGTACCGTATTCACCCTTGACAAGCGATATGAACTGGTTGTTCTTGTTTGTATAATCAGGTTTTCCTGCACGACGGTCCATAGCGAGGTTGACAGCTTGTGAACCTACGATCTGACTGGTAGGAGTCACAAGTGGAACAAGACCGGCGTCGCGTCTTACTTTCGGGATAAGGGCCATGGCCTCTTCAAGCACATCTTCTGCACCGAGAGAGCGGAGATTGGCTACCATATTGGAATACATACCTCCGGGAACTTCGGCATTCTTGACAAGTTCGTTGGGCTTGGGCAGTCCGAAATAGGCCTCGATCTTATGGCATGCATCAAGAAGTTCCTCTTCCTTGTTAGCCTTGGCGGCTTCGATGGCACGGTCGAATTCAGCGTCGATCTCTGCGGGCATAGCTTTGTAAGCCTCGTCGAAATCTTTCGGCCATTTGTCTTTGTTAAGGTCGAAATCCGCAAGTGCCTTACGGGCATCCTTGAGTTCGTGACGGATCTTGGCCACAGCCTCCATATCTGCTTCAAGCTCCACGCCCATCTTGCGGCAGAAAATGTCGATGAGTTCTATAGAAGGTGCGGCAGAACCACCACCGAACCACCATATGTTGGTATCGACGATATCCACACCCTGGATGATAGCTGTGAGCACTGCAGCCAGACCGTAGCCGGGTGTGCAATGAGTATGGAAATCCACAGGCACCTTAAGAGCGGCCTTAAGCTTGGGCATAAGACTGTAGATACGCGAGGGACTTACGAGTCCGGCCATATCCTTAAGGGTGACCATCTTTGCTCCGAGTTTCTCCATCTCTTTGGCCTTCTCTACAAAATACTCGTCGGTGAAAATTTTCTCATCCTCGGGAGTACCTTTAGGATCAACTGTATAGCATACAGCGGTATCTGCGATACCGCCCAGCTCGTTGATCATACGGATGGAGCCCTTGATATTATTGATGTCATTGAGCGCGTCGAAAATACGCATCACATTGAGACCGTTCTCGATAGCCTTCTTGTAAAAACCTTCGAGCACAGAATCGGGATAAGGCACATAGCCGAACAGGTTGCGGCCACGGGAAAGAGCCGAAAGAAGAGATATGCCCTTCATTGCCTTGCTACATTCGCGAAGACGGTTCCAGGGGCTTTCGCCGAGGTAACGCATCACAGAGTCGGGAACGGCACCGCCCCAGACTTCCATAATATAGAACTTGGCGTCTCGATAGAGCGGAAGAAGTTTGTCAACATTCTCCTGCTTCATACGGGTGGCGAATAGGGACTGCTGGCCATCGCGCAGCGTCAAATCCCTGATTTGTAATTTCTTAGTCACAGTTGTTCGTTATTAGTTATTGTGTTTATGGTATTTGATCGAAATCAATCCGATAATTTAATTCCCAAATTTAAACAAAATCTGTTGATTAAAGAATTTTTTCACTAATTTTTTTCAAAGAGCGATAAAAAAAGATAACACTCCGACAATGAAGCAATAAAAACATAAATAATGCGGGAAGGAATCTTGTCGATCCTTCCCGCATTGGGTTGCCATATCGGTTCCCTTTTTACTTCTTCGAACGGTTGCCGTAACGGCTGCGGAACTTATCGACGCGTCCTGCGGTGTCGACGAGTTTCTGCTTACCGGTGAAGAAAGGATGAGACGAACTTGTGATCTCGAGTTTTACAAGAGGGTATTCCTTACCGTCGATCTCGATAGTCTCGCGTGAAGCTACTGTAGAACGTGTGATGAACACTTCTTCATTTGACATGTCCTTGAAGCAGACCTCACGGTAGTTAGAGGGATGAATGTCTTTTTTCATTTTGATTACTGCAGTTTATTTTTGTTTATTTTGATCTCAGCAGGTCGCGATCCCACTGAATTGGCGTGCAAAATTACAAAATTTTTAGCATATGAGCAAATTATCGCTCGCCGTCATACCAATTTTTTATAGCGTATGCGATGCGGAGTGTCGTTTCCGCCGTCACGTTTCTTCTTGAATTCCTCGTATTCCGAGTAACTGCCTTCGAAGAAAGTCACCTGGCTGTCTCCTTCGAATGCGAGAATGTGAGTGGCGATACGGTCGAGGAACCAGCGGTCATGACTCACGACAACAGCGCAGCCGGCGAAATTCTCAAGACCTTCCTCAAGCGCGCGAAGCGTATTTACGTCGATGTCGTTGGTCGGCTCGTCGAGAAGCAGCACATTGCCTTCCTCCTTGAGAGCCATGGCAAGATGAAGTCTGTTGCGTTCACCTCCGGAAAGGACTCCGATCTTCTTTTCCTGATCGGCCCCAGTGAAATTGAAGCGAGAGAGATAAGCCCTTGCATTCATGTCGCGGCCACCCATTCTGAACGATTCCACACCTTGCGAGATAACCTCATAGACGGTCTTCTCAGGCGAAAGATCCTTATGATTCTGATCGACATAAGCGATCTTTACAGTCTCGCCGACTTCGAAATCACCGCGATCCGCTTTCTCGATACCCATTATAAGACGGAAAAGGGTGGTCTTGCCGGCACCGTTGGGACCGATCACACCTACGATTCCGTTAGGCGGCAGCATGAAGTTAAGATCGGTGAAGAGAGCCTTGTCATCATATGCCTTTGCCAGATGCTGAGCCTCTATCACCTTATTGCCCAGACGCGGTCCGTTGGGTATAAATATCTCAAGTTTCTCCTCTCTTTCTTTCTGATCCTCGTTAAGAAGGCGGTCATAGCTTGAAAGACGGGCTTTGCCTTTGGCCTGGCGCGCTTTGGGAGCCATGCGCACCCATTCGAGCTCGCGTTCAAGAGTCTTGCGGCGCTTGCTGGCCTGCTTTTCCTCCTGCTCCATACGCTTGGTCTTCTGGTCAAGCCACGAAGAATAGTTGCCCTTCCAGGGAATGCCTTCTCCCCTGTCGAGTTCTAGGATCCAGCCGGCCACGTGATCAAGGAAATAACGGTCGTGCGTCACCGCGATCACCGTTCCCGGATATTGCTGCAGATGCTGTTCGAGCCAGTCGATGGACTCAGCGTCAAGATGGTTGGTAGGCTCGTCAAGAAGAAGTATATCGGGCTGCTGGAGAAGAAGTCTGCAGAGAGCCACACGACGGCGCTCGCCACCGGAAAGCACTCCGACTTTCTTATCATCAGGCGGACAACGCAGAGCGTCCATCGCCCGATCAAGCTTATTGTCGATATTCCACGCGTCCGTAGCATCAAGCTTGTCCTGAAGTTCGGCCTGACGCTGGATCAGCTTGTCCATTTTTTCCGGATCCTCAAGCACTTCAGGATCTGCAAAAGCATTGTTGACCTCATCATATTCCCGAAGAAGCGCGAGAACAGGCTCGACACCTTCCTGAACGACCTCACGCACAGTTTTATCGGGATCGAGTTTCGGTTCCTGCTCAAGATATCCGATGGAATAATCGTGATTGAAAACCACATTTCCCTGATAGCTCTTGTCAAGACCGGCTATTATTTTAAGGAGAGTTGACTTTCCGCTGCCGTTAAGACCGATTATGCCGATCTTTGCGCCATAGAAGAAAGACAGGTAAATATTTTTGAGTATCTGACGTTGCGGCGGAATGATCTTGCTCACTCCGACCATCGAAAAAATAATTTTTTTATCGTCGGCCATTCTATAAATTATTATACAGTTATTTTGCGGATACTACCCTATAGGCGCATTTCACCTTGCCGCGCTCCATATTGTGCAGCTTGTTGCGTATCATCTGTTTCCGGATGGGCGCTATGCGGTCGGTATAGACTGTGCCGAGAAGATGATCGAACTCATGCTGGATCACTCTGGCCATAAAACCGTGAAATTCCTGTTCATGCTCCTCGAAGTTTTCGTCAAGCCAATTAAGCACTACATGCTCGTAGCGTCTGACATTTTCTGAAAGGCCGGGTAACGAGAGACACCCCTCGGCACGGCTTACAGGCTCGGCATCCTCTATCACATCAAGCTGCGGATTGATAAGCACCATTTTGGAATCGGCACATTCTGGAAAATCATCGCCCAACACACTTGCATCAATAACTATCAGCGCGATCGACTTGCCGATCTGGGGAGCCGCAAGCCCTATGCCTTCAGTGTGATACATAGTCTCGAACATATCCTTTATCAGCTTCTGCAGATCGGGATAATTCTTGTCGATATCTTCCGCCTCCTGCCTCAGGACAGGGGTACCATATAAATATACCGGTAAAACCATAATCTCAATTTTATTTCGATTGCAAAAGTAATAAAAAAAAAGAAGCCGGACAAATCGCTGTCATTTAGGAAATGAGCGCGACTCGAGCCATGTGTTGAGTATGATCGTCGCCGACATCTCGTCGGCAAGTCCGCGGCGCTGTCTGTCTGATTTCTTAAATCCCGCCACAAGCATGTCGCGGTGCGCTATCACCGACGTAAAGCGTTCATCGACCATTTCCACGGGAATGGCAGGCAGTTCCCGTTTCAGTTTTCCGAGAAACGGGCGGATATATCTCATCGATTCGGATTCCTCTCCGTTCATCCTCTTCGGCTCGCCCACAAGTATACGCTCCACCTTCTCGGCCGCGCAATAATCCTTCAGAAACTCAAGAAGATCGCAAGTACGCACCACGGGCAAGGAATTGGCCGTGATCTGAAGAGGATCGGTCACAGCGACACCACACCTTTTGCGTCCGTAATCAATGGCAATTATTCTCATAGGCATCTATAAAATCAGATGGTGAACAGTTTCGGGCTACAGACCCTGAAACCATTCACCATCGTATTTTTAAAATTCAGTCAGAACGAAGATCACTTGCCTTCGAAGTAACGTTTGTAAAGTCCGTAGAAACCGCGGCCATGACGAGCCTCGTCCTTAGCCATCTCATGAACGGTGTCGTGGATAGCGTCAAGACCGGCTTCCTTTGCATTGCGTGCGATACGCATCTTGTCTTCGTTGGCACCGGCCTCGGCATGCATGCGTTTCTCAAGATTGGTCTTGGTGTCCCATACCATATCGCCGAGAAGCTCAGCGAACTTCGATGCGTGCTCAGCCTCTTCCCATGCGTAACGCTTGAAAGCCTCGGCGATCTCGGGATAACCTTCACGATCAGCCTGACGCGACATTGCAAGATACATACCGACTTCAGTGCATTCGCCCATGAAATGCGCGTTGAGATCCTTGATCATCTCTTCGCCTGTGCCTTTTGCGACACCTACCTCGTGTTCTGTAACGAAGTTGAGAAGTTCCTGCTCGTCAAGCTCTTTGAATTTTGACTGGGGAGCCTTGCACATAGGGCACTTTTCGGGAGCCTGCTCACCCTCTGCTATGTAACCGCAAACGGTGCAAATCCATTTTTTTGCCATAGTTTTTTTAATCTTTATGGTTATATACTCGTAATCTTTAATTGATGCCGGACAAATTATCGTGTCCGAACTCTTTTGCAAATTTACTTCTTTTAAGTTTAAAAAGCAATAAAAAATTACTAAATAAATGCCAAAAAAAATTATATTTGCACCATGAAGATCGAACAAATTATTGCGAACTCTCTGAAGATAGCCGATGTAAAGAAAGTAATAGCAGGCATCAGCGGTGGCGCCGACAGCGTGGCTATGCTGCTTGGACTTCATGAGGCAGGTGCGGATATCACTGCCATACACTGCAATTTTCATCTGCGGGGAGAAGAAAGCGAACGCGACAGACGGTTTGTAGAGAAATTATGCCAAAGACTGGAAATACCGCTTGTCGTGATCGATTTCGACGTGAATGACTATATGCTCCGGCACAAAATATCGACAGAAATGGCTTGCCGGGAGCTTAGATATGCCGAATTCAGAAGAATCCTCAACGAGAAAAAAGCTGACAGGATAGCCGTCGCACATCATGCCGACGACAATGCCGAGACCCTTCTGCTCAATCTGATGCGCGGAGCCGGTGTAGCGGGCATGAGAGGCATGGTACCCGATACGGGAGAAATTATCAGACCGCTTCTGGAAGTGTCACGCACAGAAATATTACATTACCTTGAATCCAAGGGAGAAACTTACGTGACCGACTCGACGAATCTTATATCGGATTATCGACGCAATTTCTTGCGGAACGAGATTCTGCCGCTTCTGGAATCAAGATGGCCAGAAGCACGCAGATCCATCTGCCGGACAGCGGCAATTATGATTCAGGAAGAAAAAATACTTGGTTGGGCTGAGCGTCAGATTATAGGCGTTGACAGCGACACACTCCCTTATTCCAGGATAAAGGGAAGTCCCGACAGACTCTGGGCCATCCACCGGTTCATAACACAATTCGGAGGGACTGCCAGTCAGGCCAGAGAAATTGACCGGAGTCTGGAGGCCGATGATTTTATGTCCGGGAAATACTGGACTGTAAACTCGGGACGCATCGTCATGGAGCGCGACCGGCTGAAATTTATAAATAATCATAAGGATGATGCGGAACATATCAAGCCGGAAGAAAAATTCAGGATAAGCAGACATCAGATCACCAAGGAACTTCTGGACAAGATAAAGAGCTGCCCGCTCGACGAGTTATGGACTACTCTTCCGCCGGAACAGATTATTTTCCGTCATCCGAAAAATGGTGACCGTATCAAACCTTTAGGCATGAACGGGAGCATGCTGGTCAGTAAAATCATGAAAGACGCCAAACTGTCTACTTCGCAAAAAGAAGCCTGTCTCGTGGCCGAGGACCGCGAGACAGGCGAGATAATATGGGTAGCGGGATTAAAACGTTCACGGCTGCATCTCGTGAACAGCGATAAATCCGAATGTTTTAACGTACGTCAAACTTGTTCAGCCGATGACGGAAAAGGCTGATGGGCCGGTCGCAGAAGATCATTGACAGTCTTGACAGGATTGAACGTCTGGGCGGGAACCTCTATAAAAAGTGTGTTCCAGTCACTCATGGCACCGTTCCAGAGTCCGGGAAGTTCCAGAGCCTTGATCTCCACGCCTTCCCTGCTTTTCTGCGATATGAATCCGGTTGTCTTGTCGACAAAATCAGGCAGGTTGAACTTCTCGCCTTTGTAATCGCGGACAGAAACAGCAAGATCCACAGGATTGAAATGCGTCGACTCCTTAAGCATCTTCACAGACTCCTTGTCTTTCGGATCGATCTGTGATGATTCGAGGATCTGAGGACTGACGGTACCGTCTGCGTTGTATACGAGGAACGGTCCTCCCCCCGGTTCTCCTTCGTTGCGGACCATTCCACAGACGCGCACCGGGCGGTTAAGTTTGGCAAAAACATACTTTGCCTTTTCTTCATCAGTCATCGATTCGGACTTATCATGCGTTATACACAGCACGTTGTGCATGAATGCCAGCATCTCCTCGAGTTTTGACGCATCATATTTTTTCTCTTCGATAATGCGGCAATATTCATCCATCTTCTGCTTGATCGCGACAAGAGTGCCGCCGAGTACTTTCTTATATTGATTTGTAGCTCCGCGATGAGTGTCGGGCACAACATTATCGATATTCTTGATAAAGATGACATCCGCGTTCATGTCGTTAAGATTCTCTATCAGGGCGCCATGACCGCCGGGACGGAAGAAAAGCTTGCCGTTCTCCCTGTAGGGCGTCCCGTCGATATTGGCTGCCACTGTATCAGTGCTGGGTTTCTGAAGACTGAAAGTGACGTCGAATTTCACGCCATACTGATGACCCAACTGGCCGGCGGCTTCCTCGACTTTCATTTTCACGAGCGGCATATGGTCTTCCGACACAGTGAAATGCACATGCACCACCCCGTCTTTGCCGACAGCATACTGGGCACCTTCGGCAAGATGTTCCTCAAGCGCGGTGCGCGAACCACCCATCACCTTGTGGAACTGGAGCAATGCCTTAGGAAGGTGACCATAATTCAGGCCTCCCTTCTCAATGAGAGAACTCACTATATCCTTGTATCTTTTCTCTCTGATCAACGAATGCACGCTCAGACCGTAATTGGAAAGCGTCACAAAATTAAGCCGTGTAAAAAATGCGAAATCCTCGATGCGATCAAAAAACATTTTCATGAAGTCCGTATCAGGCTTCTCGGATTTGCCATTCAGAAAAGCAAAGAGGTCCTTGAACATGCGCGATGCCGCACCGCTGGCAGGTACCATTTTCTTGACAGTCCCTCCTTTGCGGAGAAATTCCTCCCAGCATGTGATTGCGCCGATTTCCATTTCAGGCGTAAGCTGCGATATTCCATGGCCCGGAGTGGCCGGACCTTCCAGTTTAAGATAGGGAAACCCTTCGCGCAACATCTCAAGTTGTTCTTGAAGTTTATTTTCTGTAATGCCTTTTTCGGCAATGAATTCAAGGTCTTCTTTTTCTATTTTCATAATCTGTTTTGGATATGGAAGTGATATTGAACTTGAAGTTGTTTAAAAACTGTTCCTCAAAATTAGTCATTATCTTTTAATCGGCAAGCCTTTCGGCACAAAAGTAAAAGAAAATGACCGATATTTGAAAGTATTTGGAAGCTGAAATGAATCGCCGCCGTCAATATTTGATCTTGTCGGAAGTAGAGGCCCATTTCTCGAAAGCCTTTATAGTCTCCTCATTGTCGACATGAATTCCCGGCATATGTCGTTCGGAAGGTTTCCGGTCAATCTCCTCATAAATGAATTTATCAGAAAAATCGATAGCATCGGCATCCTCCTTGGTATTGCCATAAAATATCTTTTTTACGCCGGCCCAATAAAGTGCACTGAGACACATCGGGCAAGGCTCGCAACTTGAATATACCACACAACCTTCGAGCTGGAACGATCCGATTTTACGGCATGCTGCCCGGATGGCATTTACCTCCGCATGGGCGGTAGGGTCATTATCGCGAGTCACGCTATTGACTCCGGTTGCTACGATCTCGTTGTCCCTGACAACAACAGCGCCAAAAGGGCCACCACCCTCGTCAATATTCTTAATCGAGAGATCGGCAGCCAATTTCATATATTCAGGATTGAAATCATTATTTTTCATATTTGAAGTCTCTTCATGATTTAAGGTACAACAATTCATTTCCCTTCTTAAGGTTAACGCTTAAAATTTAACATTTGTTCCTGCAAATCCATTCCAAACGCAAAATTAATTAGTTCAACCAGCAGCGAAATAAATAATAGACGCTATAAGGCAATAAACCGTAGATATTTACGTCCTTAAAGAAAATTCCAGATTATTATGAACAAGTATTTATTGCTATTGATTTTGCCTTTTCTTTCATTTGGAATGATAAGTTGTGACGATGAGGAAGATGTGACACCAATGGACTTTAACCTTTTTGCCGGAACTTGGGAAGTCGTTGACCAAGGCAACCAAGATGTTTTCAAACGGGAAGATATCCTCAATATAATATCCTCTCAAATTCACGAAGGCTATGGAGGCTATAAAGGATACATAAATACCTACTTCCTCAAATATGACGGAACTCCAATACATGACCGTGTCTTTACCTGGCAAAGTCTTGAAGTGGAGAACCATCAGCCTTTGTTAGAGGTCGTATTTCAAGGCGAACTTGACAGCGATGATCCATGGGCAGGTGATTATTTCTACAAAATAACCAAACTTACGGACTCTCATATGTGGTGGCAAGTCAGAACCAAGGGTGACAACAGCACAATAAAATTCAAACGTCGCACAGACCTGCAAATTGAATAATCAGCGTACTGCCGTATCGCATACTTGTTCTGTAATTTTGTGGCATAACCCACAAGATTACAGGGCATTCTTTTATCGTGAAACCACTTCTCCATACCCGAGTTCATATTATAGTTATCATACACTTCCACTACTGATCGGTAAACATCATGTAATTGTTCATTCATGATCCGGATTAGCAGGCATACTGACAATTGAACCGCCGAGTTGATTATACATGTTGATTATACAGGCATAAGTGAGTGTATTTCTCGGAGATTTTTAGTAATTTTGCATTCTTAAGGAACTGTTCAAACTTAAATGGTTTCTTTAAATCAATCAACCAAAATCAAAGTCACTTGAAAAAACGACATATACACTTCAGGGGGACGATGATAGCCGTTTTAACAGTGCTGCTTACTCTGGGCATTTCTATGGCCAGCGCACAAAACAAATCGTCATCGCAGGAAAACAAGACATATCCGCCGGGATCGGCGTGGACGTTGTCCTGGCCTCTCGGAACACATATCGAATCGACTCTCGACACCCTGCTTTATAATTATCAGAGACAGTTTGTCACATCAATGACGTCCGACGCATGGGCGTCGACAGGCCAGTTCACCGGACCGGCCATCAACATGATATATTTCGAGCGTCCGGCTCAGATGCCGTTCTATTTCGACAACGCATTGTCTTATTGGCTTCCGACATTCGACAAACAGAAGTTCTACAACGTCTTCATACCCTATACCCAACTATCATATAATATGGGATACGGGACCGAAAACCGAACAGACCATCTTAAAGCCACATTCGCCGGCAATGTAAACCGCAAAGTCGGTATCGGCGCATGGATAGATTACCCGTACACCAAGGGATCATATGCCGAACAGGCGGCAAAAGGTCTCGGTTTCGGATTTTCCGGCTATTTCACGGGCGCCAGATATGAGATGCAGGCGTTTTTCAACCATTACAACCACCTTAATAAGGAAAACGGCGGCCTAACGGACGACCTCTATATCACCAACCCCGCCGAACTGCAGGGAGGCGTCAATTCCATAGAGCCCAAGAGCATCCCGGTCAACCTAACAGCAGCCCACAACCGTGTTGTGGGTTCTCAGTTGTATATGAGCCACGCCTATAAAATAGGATTCTGGCAGGATATGACCCAGCCCGAAGACACCGTGGAGCGCAAGGAATATATTCCCGTCACCAAGTTTGTCTATGCTTTCGACTGGAAAGACAACCGGCATATGTTTCTGAACCAGAATTCTGGAGATGCCGTGAATTTCTGGAAAAACACTTATTTCAATCTCTCCGAGACACGCGATGACGCCTCCTGGTGGTCGGTATCCAACACTGTCGGCATAGAAATGATAGAGGGATTCAGAAAATGGGCCAAATTCGGAATATCGGCATATGCCACATATGAAATTGACAAATACCGCTATAATGTAGAGGGAATGGATGCGATAATTTCCCCACTCCCACCTGAGGAAGGAGATAACCCACCGACAGAAGAGCCTCCTGCGGAAGATGAAGGAACGGACACCGGTCTGTCTCCTCTTCCGGAAGGCTATGAGAACGCGTTAAGGCATAGACGGAACCGCCTCTGGGTCGGAGGTCGCATAGAGAAGACGCGGGGAACTGCGATTCGTTATGCCGCAGATGCCAAATTCGGTCTGTTAGGCGATGCGATAGGCGATATCGATGTCAGCGGAGAGATGGAAACCAGATTCAGGCTCGGCAAGGATACTGTCCGGATAAATGTCAACGGATTCTTCCGCAACATAGAGCCTAACTATATGCTCAACCATTATGTAGGCAATCATTTCATCTGGAACAATGATTTCGGCAAAATAAGAAGTTTCCGTGCGGAAGGAAAATTGTCTATACCCTGGACCTGGACCGAACTTCGTGTGGGAGTTGAAAACGTGCAGAACCAGATATATTTCAATTCCGATTGCAAGCCCCAGCAATATGGAGGAAGCGTACAGGTTTTCTCAGCCGCAATCGAACAGAAACTGAAATTCGGCATATGGAACTGGAACAATACTGTGACATATCAAAAAACTTCGAACGCCGACATCATTCCGCTTCCCGAATTAAGCGTCTACAGCAACATGTTCCTGTATTTCCATGCTTTCAAGGCGCTGACCGTGCAGATTGGCGTGGATGTGGACTGGTACACGAAATATACCGGACTCGCCTACCAGCCGGCCACAATGACATTTCACTCACAAGGCGCCGATGCGGTAAAAGTGGGAAATTTCATCAATTCAAATGTCTATCTGACATGCAAGCTGTATAAAGTACGATTTTTCGTGATGTGCAGCCATCTGAATCAGGGATGGTTCTCCAAGAACTACTTCTCCCTCCCCCATTACCCGGTGGATCCCAGACAGTTCCGACTCGGACTTTCCATAGACTTCGCAAACTGATAACCGAC
>OHAJ01000311.1_pt1 | contig 35119 bp, 29 predicted proteins | sample 1577101 | NCBI WGS metagenome assembly OHAJ01 (sample SAMEA3541531, study PRJEB24748) | human gut metagenome | biome: human gut; feature: human-associated habitat; material: faeces | place: China | collected 2012
TCTTCGCCGATGGCCTGCAAGGACATCTCAGAATTATAAAGTGCCACAGCACTTTCCATCTGCTCTTTCAGGTTCTTCCCGGCATCGTACTCCGGCTTCAGCTTCTTCCGGCCACCGCCGGGCTTTCTTGTTCTCTTCATTTTACTCATGCAGTTCCAGCGGCAATCCGTCCGGGTCATGGAAGAAAGTCATCTTCTTGCCGGTGTAATCATCCACACGGATTGGCTCACATTCAATTCCTACCTCCGCCAGCTCTTTCACCGTCTGCTCCACGCTCTCTACACAAAAAGCAAGATGACGCAGACCACATGCTTCCGGGCGGTTCACTCGCTTCGGCGGGTTTTCCTCAGCGAAAATCTCCAGCTCTGTGTGTTCGTTAACACGAAGATCCAGCTTCCAATCCTTGCGCTCCGGACGGTAGTTTTCTCTAATGACAGAGAATCCCAGCTTGTTCACATAGAAATCCTTTGCGGCCTCGTAGTCAGATACGATGAGTGCAATATGATGTATTTTTGATAAGTTCATTTTGTGTCACACTCCTCTTCTTTTAATTTTATTCTTCTTTTTATTTTCGTTATAAACTATATAGCCACCTTCAAAATATACCGTGTGAACTCCTGGAGTTCAGTTTGTCCACACGGATTTTATTTTTTCTTGGGTTCTCGTTTATTTCAGCTTTTCCAGAATCTCATCCGCACTCATCCCGCTGGCTAATAATCTCTTAACCACACTCTCGGCTTCAACCTTCTTAGCTTCTTCAGCTGCCTTAGCATCTGCCTTTGCCTTTTTTGCTTCCAACGTTGCCACTTCTTTTTCGGCCTTCTTCAGAGCAGTCTTCTTCTCTTTCAATGTGTTCTTCTGCTCTTCAATCGCTTTCTGGATGGATGCGATCTCAGCAGTCAGGGAAGTAATAGATTCTTGCTTCTTTGCAATCTGAGATGCGTAGTCCTTGGTGGTATTGGTTTTGGGACGATTTTTGCTGCCTTTCGTTCTGGGCATAGGTGATAACCTCTTTCCTTTTTAATGATTTAAATATAGCACTATGTGGATATATATGATACCTCAATCATATATGCCTTTACCAATACAACACTTCTTAAATTTCTTTCCGCTACCACAAGGACACAGTTCATTTCTTTCTGGTTTTCTTACCACAGGCTGTCCTGCATCTCTTTTCAATTTATCTATATATCTTTTTAATTCCGGTCGATTTTCGTAATACTGTCGTGATCTGGGGTCTGCTAAATCCATTGCTTCTTGTGGTACACTAAAGCGAAGCTCTATATTATCAGAAATATGTAACATATTGCTGAGACACAATGCATATGCATTTGCATCAATTTCTACTTCTTGAGACAGATTAACAGCCTGTGTACTTCCGCCTTCGTTTCTTGTATAGTTTATAAAACCATTTTTCCATGAAACAATGGTACTTATATCTTCATGTACAATATTATTGCTATCCAACAACGCAATTTCATAGTGCTGATGTAAGTGTCGCAGCTCATGAAAAATGAAGAACTCTATATCAACCCTATGATTTTCCCATCTATCTTGTCCTGTAAACCACGGCTTATTAAAATACAATTTATTTCCGCATCCCTCTGCGGCATTGTCCATTGTTTTGAATCTGTCAGATGGACAGTCTTCAAAATAGGATTCAATAGGTTCGGGTAATGTCATGAAACTTCTTGCATAATTAATGCAATTCTGAACAAGTTCCAAGTACTTTCCTTCCATTGCTTCCACTTCTACCAGCTCCTTTCTTCTATGTTTCTTCACATCTCAGCCGATCATAAGATCGTTGCCTGCTGCTCACCACGGAGAGGTGTGTGATTATTTATAGAGCAGCGTAGGCTGTGAGACATTCACCATAGTCTTGTGAGAATCTTCCCACAGCCTTATTTTATTTCCACATACTTTCCATCTCATGTGTTTTCCTCCTATTATGTTCTTGGAGGCGTAAATCACATGAAATATATTGCTGGTTTCGAGTATACGGATGACGAATGGGATGCTATGGATAAACCAACTCGCCGAAAGGCTTCCGAGGTCATCCTTGATTTGCTTTTGTCGCCCACCTACCGCATTCCTATGACTGTTACCGAAATACACATCTTCCGGGATCGGTGCTCATATCCTCTCTGCCCACGTTGCAAGATCACAATGGAGCGTGAGTATCAAAGCTTCTGTGACCGCTGCGGGCAACGGTTGGACTGGAACAATTTTGAAGATGCCAAAGAGGTATACATAGGGTGGGACGGAGTAAACGGAACTTATCTGCCCTGAGTATATCACAAAGCCTTGTTTTGACAGTCTTTTGCGGGACGTTCCGGTGAACAAAAGACAAAGAGACGATAGACTGAGAGCCACGGTTCCCCGTGGCCCCAGAATCAGGGCCCGTTTGCCCCAGTATATCACAGATCAGAGAACAAGTCAGCCTTGTACAGACCTTTTTCTAACATTTTCTTGAAACTGTCCTTTACCACTGCGACATCTTCGTGGTAGGTCATGCCATACCAAGTGTCGTTGGTTTTGTCAGCTGTCGCATACTAATACTCTTATATATTATGCTATCTTATTTTTCACTTTTCTTGCAAATTCACTTATTTCATTTCTATCAAACAAAACAATAAATTCAACAAGAAGTGCACATACTCCTACAATAAGGCAGTCTACACATAAGATAAGCCAGCTACTAGGATCTGGTAATACGCCAGCAAGTACACGAATAAGAATCACGTTAACAACACAGGCTATCAGATGTCTTAAAATAACCGGATAAAACGTAGAGATTTTTATTTTTAAACAATAAGCCGAATAAATTGGTGCATCAATTAGATGAATTAAATTAAGAACCATAGTGGTCAAAACAACCGCATATTCACCTAAGCTAGTATATTTAATCAGAACATACATTCCTATAACATTTGCCGTTCCCATTGCCAGTGTTATGTAACAAGGAAGTCTTAATTTGTTCGTCAATGTATATACATAATACAGCGGATTGACTACTCCAATAACAATATCACTAAACAGCACAATCATTGATATCTTAAAAATCAAGCTGATATTTTGTGAATCCGTCAACCACAGTCGTAAAAATGGTGTACCATACGAAAAGAAACCGGCAATTAATAAGCCACAAACCAAGCCAGTGATCTTCATTGAACGTTTCAGAGAAGAAACTAGCAACTCAGTATTTCCTTCAGCATAGTAACGAGTTTGAAGAGGTTTAAAAGCATTCGCAATGGTTCCCACCAAGGTATAACAAATCGTTGCCAAATTCTTAGCTACCGATATTTGTCCCATCGCTGTTGCTGTTAACATAAGATTTGTTATTATTAAATCCAAACCACTATTCAAGACATTTCCAAGATTATTAATTGAATTCCAAATACCAGACGAAACCAGTTCTTTGACCGAATCGATGGAGAATTTTTTCGCATCATATTTTAATTCTGGAGTTAGCCTATGCGCATTTCGAATGTTTACCAAAAGAAGGTATGCAGCAGAAACCATTGCAGCAATTCCGACATACCAAACCTTCGGTGCAAGTGCAACGCATAAAACAAGCAGTACTGCACCTTGAATAAATGTTGATGTGGTTTTCTGCCTTTCGGATAAATCCAAACGGTTTTTTATAAAAGTAGAGACATTAAATGCCGTTTGCATTACAGTAAGCAAATACTTTATCAGAACAACTATAAATAATATTTTTACATCGTTAACTAGTAAATCAGGTATATTAAGAAACTTTTCTAGAAATCTTATAATAAAAAGAGACGGAACAAATACAAGAAGCGATAACACGCAGTCTGCAACGATCACAGAACTGTAAAGCTGTTCTGCCTTTTTTAAATCATTCTGGTGATAAGCAATCGCGATATACCTACTTGCAAACGAATTCAACGCAATAGATATCAAATCAATATAAGATGTAAATGTATTTGCTAACGACACAAAACCGTATGCTTCCACACCAATATTATTAGTAACATATGGTGTCGTCAAGAAATTGATGGCATACTTAACCAATATAGCCAACACAGCCCATATTATATTTAATAAAATGGCTTTGCTGTCACTCCTTCTTTTTTCCATATATCGCAAGTATCCTCCTATCTTTATTCGGTGTCAGTCGGGAGTGACCCATTTTTATCAATGCGCCCATTCAACATTGTGCTTCAGAATTCTTCCTCCCACACCGCCAATCAAAATTTTGCTCTCATCAAAAGAACGTGTCACACATGCTCGATATGCAACAATACTCTCATTTGGAATTCTAACCCCTTTAAGTATATCTACATACGAACAAAGCCATACATGATCTCCTATAACCACCGATTTCTCAGTTGGGGATTTTATTCCATCAACTAGAACCATATGATTATCACTATCTCGAATATTTACATTCCAACCAAGTAGGCAATCCGCACCTATAATTATCTCATGGTTACACGAAAAGAAGCAATTTACATTTGAGTCAAAGCCATCACCTACACAAAAGTGACCACCAACCCTTATACTGTTTCCATGTTTAAAATTGGCTTTTCCCATAAATTCAACCTGAGAGCCCTTTCTAATTTCAAGATACCCCCCCCCGATTTTACTGGAACTATGCCCTTTGTGCCATCAAAGCCAATTTTAACACAGGCAAATGAAGGCTTCTGGAGTTTTACACAACCCTTTTCCAGATGTGCAAGTTTTGTATCAAAACTTATCAGCATCGGGCAACGCAGTCCGCTTAAACCGAATAGTTTTAAATTGACATAAAGTGTTTTAGGAAGGCTTAACAATACAATTAGCATTCTTTTAATTTTCATCTAAAACTGTTCTCCTTTTCAACATAGTCACCTATTGAATATTTCAAGCCATCATTTTGCGAATAATAATAAATCATTCCTAAAACAAATAGCATCGATGTACTATAAAACTCCGCTTCAAAAACAAATGTCAATAACAGCCCCAATGTGCAGTACGTCAAGACTCGAATGCCTCTATTTTGATTCCAAATCGATTTACAGGATTTATATAGAACAACATAAATCATAACATACGAAGCCAATGCTATGATTCCACCCTCTAATAAGATTCTCAAGTATCCATTATGCGTACTAAAACCAGAAATAATTTCACCCTTCGACCAAAAATAAAAACTGTTAGAAACATCTGATCCTATGCCATAACCGTATATAGGTGATTGATAAACCAGTTTTAATGTTTGAGCCCACAGAACTGATCTTCCCGAAAATGTTACATCCTTATGCAACACATTGGTAATAAACTCAGCAAAAATTCCTTGAGAGAAAAAGTTTGAAAATACAACCAAGAAACAAATCACACCAATAGCTATTACGCCATTACGTAAATTTAGAAATTTTTCAAAACCTTTTTTGTCAAAATAAAGTAAAAAAAGCATAACCAAAACAGCCATCATACCATTTGCCGCCCATGCTGCCAAAAGGCTTGATGCAAATATAACCGTGGCAATCGCAATATTTCTTTTCCGATTCCTTGATGGCAAGAATTTTTCAATATAAAAAATAGAAATTCCAAGAATAGGCAAAAGCGTAAATACCATCTTGTTATCTATTCCAATTAGAAAAGTTTTATTACTTGATTGAGTTGCTATAATTCCCTCTGGATTCACCAATATTATCCCACAATTTATTATAGATAATATCGCATAATATATGATAAGTCCTCTCAAAGTCTTTCTTTCGCACCGTTTTAACATATAATTGATCCAAAGAACCGGAAACAAAAGATTAAACATACGTGTTACCGCATCAGCTACGTTTGTTTTCTGTAATGCGGATATAACAATCATAATTAAAGAAAAAGAAATGATAGCTAAAATCAAGTCATTACCTTTTCTTCTTATTTTTCCATTTCCAAAAGTCAACAAAGCTATGATTATAAAGCTCAAATACTTCAAATCATAAACTATTCTCATAAACGAAAATGTCTGTAATCCATTGGGTACTAGAAATGGAATGATTGCTATCGCTGCAAAAAGTGTATTTGCATCATAAGATTTATTCTGCGTCATAATTTCTCCCATCTTATCGTATTTCCAGAATCACAGACATAATCTTTAATTCTCTAATTCTGAATATATTAGTCCATACCTCTTGGCAACCTCTGGTAACGAAAATTTCTTCTGTGCATACAGATATAACTGCTCACCCATATCACGTAAATTTGAATGATTACTTTGCCATGTCTGAAAAGCACGTTCAAAAGCTACTGAAGCTGCCTGATAATGTTCTTCCTCATTATCATACCGGTATGTAAACATTGAATCCTGTGGGAAGTCCATAAGTGTTCCAACCAAGGTAGCTACAAGTGTCTTCTTAAATGTAATTGAAAGCATTGCACTTCCGGAATTCAAACTGCTTTTTTCAGATAATGGTAAAAAAACAATATCGGCCCATTGGTATAACGATGTCATTTCTTCATCTTTTATAAATCTAGGTATGAGATTTACATTTCCCGCTTTTACTCCGAGTTTTCTAATTTGAGTTGCATATTCCTCAGATATTGGCTTTCCTGCAATTGTAAACTCAACATTCTTTTCTTTATAATCTTCAGCAATTTTCAAGATCATCTCGATATTTTTATATGGTCGAATATTTCCCACAAACAAAACATGCATTTTATTGGAATCATTCGAAAGTTCTGGAATGTTTACTTCCTGAGTTGGATATATTCCATCATACGTGGGATGATATACGACCCTTACTTTTTGTGCAATATCTTCGTCCGTCATGTAAAGTTTTAATGCGGTTTTAGAATAATCGCATAGTACTGCTACTCTATCTGCATGATTACACATGAACTTTATAATATAGCTACTAAGTACAGGATGTTTCGTATCATGCGGCAGCATATTATGGAACGTGTGAATAATTTTTATGTGCTTTGCTTTAAAGTAATAAATTCTTGCAATATTTCTCACTAAATACGGCAAGAGCTTTGGCAGAGGATAGTCAGGAACAGCATCAAACCAATTTAAGGTAATTACCTGTACCTCTTTTGCTAAACTGTGACTCCCGAAAAGTGATTTCATCGGAACTACTTCGTATCCATTTGATTCGATTGCCGTTTTTATCATCCCAATATAGGGATTACTTGAATGCTCATAGGGATATAATGCTGTTTTCTTCATGCCGCCACCTCTATTATACATTTAACCTCATAATCTTTTCGTCTCTTTGTTCTATGAAAAAATTGTCGCAGCATGATACTTATCCCCCCCCCCCCGAACCAATCCGACTTTTGTTCCTTTATTAGCTGTATTTTCTGTGATTTGCTCATCGAATATGTCGGCAGTAAATCATCCTTATGCTTTTTATAGTACACATCAATGTTTTCAACGACTCTAGCTGGTACACCTGCTACGACAGAATTAGCCGGAACATTTTTCGTCACTACAGAATTTGCTGCAATAATGCAATTATCTCCGATAGTGACATTAGGGAGAATCATCGCATTCCATCCTATATTGCAATTATCACCAATCACAATTCGACCGTATAGAACAGACTCTTTATCAACAAGCCCCAATTTTCTTAAGGTCCATATACTACCATCATGTGTTATTAGTTGGACATTATGTGTCAACCTAACATTATCACCTATAGAAACCAAATACGGTTCATCACCAATGACAATTGTCTTTGCAATATTACAGCCTTTTCCAATTGTCATTCCTTCTTTTCTCAACATTTTTATAAACTGCTCATTCGAGCAAAGTTTAATTTTTATTTTTCGTATCACAGATTTCAGTTTTACCATTCCTTGCGCCCTCTAGGTTTTAAAGAATATCTAGCCACTCCTGTGTTATCTTACCTGGATCAAAGTCTGCGGCTCTCTTCATTATTCTTTGTTTATAATCGTTACGCTGTTCCTTATTCTGAAGCATTTCAATAATTGCATCTGCCAGCATTATTTCTGCATTTGTCAGTTCATCTTTTGCTTCATATTTTTTATCGTCCATTTCTGGAACCAAGATGCCATATTCACCATATGTTACTTCATGAATTTCTGTTTTCAAATCCATATCAGGTGCCAGTAATTCTTTTGCGCCATATTTATAGTCGGCAGAAACAACTGGCAGACCACAAGCCATACATTCAACCAGAATATTACCAAGTCCCTCATACACTGATGAAAATGCAAATATGTCCGAGCGCACCATATAGATATATGGATTAGACTTATATCCTAATAATTTAATACTATCCTCTAATTTATAATCTTTGATTAAGCGTTCTAAATAGTCCTTATTTCCGCCTTGTCCTAAAATAAGAAGCTTTGCATCAGGCAGCTTATTAATTACTCTTGAAAAAGCTCTTATTAAATGCCATTGTCCCTTTTGATCAACAAGGCGTCCTGCAGTCAATACAATATTTCCTTTGTTATTTATAAAGAACTGTTCATCATCATCTGGAAGCTTCTCACCTTGTATTTTATCCTTGATGGTTTCAACATAACACGGATTATAAATTGCAACAACTTTATCCTGTTTTACTCCGAAATGTTCAATTAAATCTTCTCGCACCATTTTTGACAAGGCAATTATACAATCAGTATGTCTAAATGTGAACCTTTCTTTCATCTTTAAAATTGGATTCAATTCAGAAGATAATTTGTTTCGAACTGAGACATATACTTTCTCTCCACATTTAGAAAGAACACTTGCTAACGCAGCTTCCTGTAAGAAGCATATACAATGTGTAATGTTGCGCTCTTTTTTTACCTTTTTGAGTCTTTTTGCCAATTCCAAATGCCAAAAAACTTTCAATTTTCCTTTGTCTTTTGGCATTTTTAAATCGATTGTTTCCACTGTTGATCCATATGTGTTATTGTTAATATGTTCAACAACTAATATTACATTTTCTGTTTTTGCCAGTGAGCTTGCCAAATTCGTTGCAACTCTTTCTGCTCCTCCGCCAGATAAATCTGAAACCACAACCATAATATTCTTTTTCATAATAACTTGCCTCTTTCTCAATGTAAAAATGGAGAGCCATGCATTATATAATCAAAATCAGTACAGCCTCTTTTTCGAATGAATTTTGCCGGAACTCCTCCCCATACCTCATATGGAGGAATATCTTTCGTTACCACAGCTCCTGCCGCAACTATAGCACCATCTCCAATTGTAACATCTTGTAAAACAGTTGCCCCCGTGCCTATCCAACAATGATGCCCGATATGAATCGGTTTAAAGGAAGCTTTAAATTTAGGGTCATCAATATCATGACTGCCCGTAATAAAAGTTGTATGACTCGAAATGTTTGTATCATGGTCAATATAAATGCCACCCCTTGCATCTAAATCGACAAACCATCCGATGGATACACCATCCGCAAGATTTAATCCTTTCGGAAAAAGTATATCTGCTCGACGACAAATTGTACTTCTCTTTCCAATTTTAGCACCCAGCATTTGATAAAACCATTTTCTTATGTGTCGACTAGGTATTTTATTGACAACGACATTACCGAATAAAACAATCGCATAATAAACACATTTTACAGGTTTGCTCATTGTCCTATTGATAGATACATTATCCTGATTATTTTCCATTTTGTTCTGCCCTCTTTAGCATTTCTCATAATAATTGAGTACTTTCTCTGAAAATTTTTCAAAGCTGAACTCATTTTGAAATGTACGATATGCTTCTCTTTCCAATTGCTTTTGAGTCTCTGGATGCTCAAACAGATACAGCACTTTTTCTGCGATTTTCTCGCTATTTTTTGCTGGAATAAGATATCCATTCTTGCTGTCGTCAACTACTTCAACTGTACCGTCTACTGCCGTAGCCACAACGGTCTTGCCTACGGAAAAGCCTTCAATTGGTGTCAATGGCAGACCTTCCCACAAAGAACTGAGCACTAGCAAATCAACTTGCGAAAGAACATTTTGCACATCTCTTCGGAATCCGAGAAAAATCACCTCTTCCTGAATTCCAAGCTGATTCACCAACGACTCAAGTTTTTCACGATCAACACCATCGCCGATAAGAATATACTTAATTCTATCTGTCTTCTTTTTAATCAGTGGATAAGACTTAATAAAATATTCCATTCCTTTTTGCTCGGCAAAGCGTCCGACATTACCTACGAGATAAAATCCATCTTCTTTTAATTTTTTTAATGTTTTATCCACTACTACTTCATCATCAAACTTTTCGATTGCATTATGTATAACCGTAACTTGTGAAGCATTAAAGCCAAAATAATCTACTAAGTTTTTCTTTACCATTTCACCACACGCAATCAACTTGGCATTTCTATACGCAAATTGTGTGATACGTTTATTATTATAAAACGTATTATGTGATGTGTTGATAAGGATAAAATTGTGTCTTTTCTTTACAATAGCTGCATAAAACGCCGCCATTCTGTGGTGCGTATGTACGACCGTGATTTCTTCGTGCTCAATTATCTTAGATATTTGATTTATAACTTTAATAAACGTAGCCGGATCATGTTTCCCGACATCATTAATTTGAATGTGTAAAATTCCCATTTCTTCTAAAGTTTTTACCATCGGTCCACCAGTGGAACAAACAACCATTTTGTTTACTTTTGGTTTAAGAATCTTGCACATCTGAATCATCACATTGGACGTTCCACCCATTCCCATAGTCCTAGAAAAAAACAGAACATTTTGCTGTTTCAAATCCATTTCATTTTCCTTTCTATATTCTTCCTTTTAACCATCTCTTCATTTTTAGTGGAATCAATGATTTCACTTGACTGGCATATTTCCTTATACCTATCTTTTTTTGATATCTATTTTCCAATGCATCCCATCCACCTATACGATACTGCTCAAGAATCTCTTGCCTTTTTCCCTTCTCACTCGGATGCATCAACTGTTTATTTCCATATGCAGCCTTTTCAAAAGTGCTAGAGCGCATTTCAAGCCCATCAATTTCATTCAACACTTCAAGTCCTTTTGAGGTATTTGCAATAACAACCGAGATACCATTACTCTCATCCCATCCATCTGCTCCATTTAAATATTCAGGATGCTGCTTTTCAATTCCCCAATAGTCACCTAAAGTAATATCTCCCGGACGATGTGCCCCCGCATATTTGCACTGATAACAATTTTCTCGATAAATCCAGCCCTTTATAAAATAGAAAAGGTACGAAGAGCCGCTTTGCCACAATGTCACATTCTTCTTTTTTCCTGACGGGGTCTCAAAAATTGCTTTCCCGTTGATTCCCCATCCGATATTTTTATCTCTAAATGTAAAATATGTTAGTTTACCTTTGTACTTATCCTCTATGAAATGTAGATACGACTGAAATATTTTTTCACTTGGAACACCATGACATATAATATCTACCGTCAAAAGTCCGTCATACACTTTTCCTAGATATGACCTTAATCCGGCTACCTGACATGGTGTGCCGGAAAAAAGGACTTTTTCTCCAGCAGTTAACAGCTTCTTTGCTTCTTTATATGTATTGCCGATTTTGCTCTGAACATATTTAGACCCTTGCAAAAGATATAGATTTTCCACCTTATCAACGAGCTGATGAGAAACACCTCTTTTTTCATCAAATGAAGCTCCAAAAACGATTCCACCCTTATTTATGAAGTCTTCCGCAAGAGACGCAAAAATACCACCTGATGCAGATTTAACAGCTTGCTCTTTGTTTTTTGAAACAGCCGCATATGTACTCAGTGGTGTATTTTCCTCACTGATATTCTGAAAGGCACAAACAGCCGTGCATTTTCTACATCCAACGCATAAATCGTCATCGATTTTCGGATATAAAAATCCGCATTCGTCCGCAACCATTTTAATTGCGTTTCGTGGACATACATTTACGCATGCACCGCAACCACAACAATCTGATTTATTTTGATATAAAACAGGTATGTTTTTTTCCATTTTAACCTCTTGTTCCTTTGACGGAACAAAGGCCTCATGCCCGTCCCATCATTTTCTTTATTTTACCGGCCAGTCCCGTCTTTCTCAGGATATTTTTCCCATAAAAAATGGCTGTATCTTTTGGATTTTCACCACCATAGCGATGGAGCACATATTTTAATCCCTTATTTTTATAATCGCTCCAAAATTTGTCATAATCGTCGGGACGTTTTGTTGCATAAAGAAGATTGTGATTATACTTTTTATAATCTTCGCTTCTCACTTCAACCATTGTGACTTCATCGTTGTCTCTCATAGCAGCTATCAGATTTGCACCTTTTTCTGTGTGTGACAGAACAAGTGATACCCCACCATCTATTGGAACATCCGGCATACACAATTCAACTCCCCAAAAATCGGATATTGTCAAATCACTTTGAAAATTTCCGGGATATGGGCAATTAAAGCAGCTCTCTCTCATTAATAGATTTTTTCTGAACATATTCTGGTAAGAACTCACCTTAATTGAATTGATATACTTTTTTCCATTTTCAAATTCTGCATAAATGGGATATCCTTTCCACCCACATGGCTTATACCGAAATGAAAATTTTATCAATTTGGAATGTTCTTCGTTCTGAATGTGATTCACATAGTCATTCCACACCGCTGGTCCAGGTGCTCCATGGCAAACAATATCAACAGTATAGAGCCCGGTAATATCTATGTTATCTCTACTTAAATACTTTTTAACTGCAGCCACTTGGCAGGGCGTACCTGTAAATAAAACCTTTCCTCCTTTTTCAAGATCGTGCTTTACCTCTACAAAACTGCCTGTCATATCTGACTGCACGTATTTTGATCCCTGAAATGCCTCGCATTCCTCTAGATTTTTTGCTTTTCCGTGCAACACTCTAAAGTCAGAATCAAATTTCGCTCCATAGCAAGTACCCCCCCCCAGCTTTAAAGAAGGTCTCTGCTATTCCCCAAAAGGCACCGCCTGATGATGACTTCATCAATATGCCCCTTTTGTTTTTATATGCATAAACTTTATCCATCTAAAATCACTCATTTCATTTTTATGGCATTGGCTACAGTGACTAGGTATTTTTCATCCTGTTTTCTATACTTATTAAGCAGATTATCTACCATGTTATAATCAATATCCGCTTCTATATTCTCTATTTTAGGATTTCCTTCTGTCCCTCTTTGAGGAATATCAAGTTTTTTCAAGACATCTCTTATTCTCATGCTCGCTTTCTCAGGGTAGAACGAAATGAATTTTTTATGAAACTGTATAGAAAATGCCGTTGCATGAAAAGAATCCGCAATAACATATTCTGCATCTCTTATAAGTCCAAGATATTCTTCAACACTAGGGCACCATACCAATTTACCAGGACGAATCATATCATGCCAATTATAGGAAATATTTAGCAATTCAAGATTCTTTTCTTTCGCCAATTTACTTGCAAAAGCGTCAAGTTTTTTATCATGGTGAAGATTATATGTAACAACATATCTTCTTTTGCTGAACTTATTTGACGCAAGCCGCTTCCATAAATCACACGATCTGTAAAGTGTTGGATCAAGTACCTGAACAACATCTCTAATACCCAATTCATTCAATGATGTTATACTTTGGCTTTCTCTTACAGAAATATATTTATATTTTTGAAGCATCTTAGCTATAATGTTCTTTTCACTTTTTTCTATTTTTTGCCCAATGCTGGAAGCATAGGAGAAGCAGAAAGCATTGTCAGGAACAAAATCAAGATAATAAGCCGGCTCAACACCCTCATTCCAGAAGCTGTTCCAGATTTGATCGCTTCCCGTACAATAAGCATCTGCGTTCGGAATATTATCTTTTAATTCTTGATTGCTATGATATACCTTTTTGCTTAAATTCACATGATTGTTCAGAAAAGCATTAAATGTTTTTTCTTTCTTCAGGTATGAAACCAGCATTACAGCCTTTGCACCAACCAGAAGTATGGGATTGCTTGCGAGTTTTTTGCTCTTCTTTTTTAGACGTTTTAGTGCTCCTCGTTTTGTATCGAGTTCCCTAATAAAGTCAATTGTTTCGCATTCAAATCCAAGTTCTTCAAATGTAACTTGCGTAGCATAGGTTTGAAGAACAGAGCCATAATTGCAATTTCGATGTATCGTGATATTCTCTATTTTCTTCATTTACCTGTGACCTTCCTGTATTTAATCGCCAGTCCCAGTATCTTCCTGTCATCCACGAGATATCTTTTGGCCATTCTCTTAGGATCTTGTGTAATACGGAACAGCCACTCTAAGCCGTGATCTGCCATCCATCTTGGTGCCCTCTTAATGTTCCCAGCCTCAAAATCGAAACTTGCACCCAATTCAAAGGAGATAGGCACACCCAGTTCCTCACAGTGATGGTACATAAACTTTTCCTGCTTTGGGCAACCCAATCCAACAATTAGAATATGCGGCTTGGCTTCTTTGATCATTCCTTTGATTTTATCCATCTCCTCAGGATTCTTTTCAAATCCATAAGGAGGAGAGTATGTACCTACCACCTGCAATCCCTTGTATCTCTTTGCAAGATTTTCTGCTGCCTTTGCCGCAACACCCTCTGCTGCTCCTAAAAAGAACATCTTGTATCCTTTTTGGGCTGCCATATCACACAAGAGTGGAAAAAGATCAGAACCGGATATTTTCTCCTTAATTGGAGTACCATACCATTTGGCAATCCAGAGCAGAGGCTTCCCATCTGTAAGAATTAAGGATGCATTGGCATACACATCCTGCAATTCCTTATTTGTTTCCAATTGCACAATGTGATCCACGTTCGGAGTGACCACATAAGCATTCTTATTCTCCTGTATAATAGAATCAATAGCCTGTAATGTCTCCTCCATCGTCAGGTTATCAATTTCTGTATTCATAAATTTTAATCTGGCCATTTTCTACTCCTCACTCTTTTGCCTTTAGCATCTCACCTTAATAAGTTCAGCATCTCCAACCACAAGACACCGTCCCAGTCCAGCAGGCAAAAACAGCGTTTCCCCTTTGCTGAAGCGCATCGGCTTTTGCTCAGCATCCATTGTCTGAACCTCGCCGTATCCATCCAGACACATCAGTACTTGAAAAGAAGTATCCATTACCGAAAAAGCAAAGCCCTTCGTAACCTGAATCTTCTCCGTTTCAAAATACTTGCAACGGCAGAGGATTTCACGGGAGCAACCTGGATAATGCTTCACCATTCGAGGCTTCTGGCTTACATCTGGCGCAACGCTCATATCCATAACTTGAACTGCCTTGTCAAAGTGCAGTTCACGCTTTTTTCCATTTTTGTCCACACGGTTGTAGTCGTAGACGCGATAAGTCACATTAGAGCTTTCCTGAATCTCAGCGACCAGAATCCCTTTTCCAATCCCATGCACCGTACCAGCAGGCACTAAATAGGTATCACCTTTGTGGACTTCTACTTTCTGCAAATGCTTGTCCAGCGCACCGGTTTCCACTGCCTTACGTAGAATTTCTTCTGTCACCTCGTGCTGAAAGCCATAAATCAAGTGTGCGCCTTCTTCAGCATCAATGACATACCACATCTCCGTTTTGCCATTGTCACCCTCATATTTTCTTGCATACTCATCGCTCGGATGGACCTGTACAGACAAGTCTTTTTTCGCATCAATAAACTTTACCAGTACCGGCAGTTTTCCATCTTCTACTTTCGTTCCGATATATTCCGGATGCTGTTTTAGTACACCCGCCAATGCCAATCCTTTGAATTCACCGTTCGCAATATAACTCGGTCCATCAGGATGGACAGAACACTCCCATGTTTCTGCCAGTGGAGTTAAATCAATTTTTTTACCATATTCTTCTCTTAGTCTTGTGCCGCCCCAGAGATAGTCCTTTCCGGTTGGCACCAGTTTCATAATCTCCATCGTTCTGTCCCTTAATCAAGTTCAAACTTGATTTTATCTGTGACACTAATCTCGTCGCCCAACTGCACTTCGATCATATCCAGCGGAGTAATCGCTTCAACTGTATGCTTACAACCTGCTGCAATAGTAATCACATCGCCCGTACGGAGAACCTGCTCCATACCATCAACGATTGCCTTGCCTTTACCAGAAACAACCGTCCAGACTTCCTCGCGCTCGTTATGCATATGGTAGCTCATTTTCTCTCCAGCTTTCATGGAGATTTTGACTGTCATAGATCCTGGCTGTACATCGATGACCGTATAGGTGCCCCAAGATTTCTCAGCATACATAGCCTCGGTTTCGATTTTCTCAACATACGGCTTCATGTAGCCGCTACGCTCTTTATCCGAAATCAAAATACCATCGCCACTTGCTGCAATGATCATATCCTTGCAGCCCATGCAGAGAATGGGAATATTCAGTTCATTGACCACATTGGTGTTTTCACAGGTCTCATCCAGAATAGCTTTGCCCTTGGTCTTATCCGCCATGACCTCAGCCATCATGTTCCAAGTGCCAACATCCTTCCAGTCACCGCTATAGCGCAGAACCTGAATGCTGGATTCTTTTTCGACCACAGCGTAGTCAAAACTAATTTTGGTCAGTGTGTCATATTTATTAAAAAGATCACGATAATCCTCGAAATCGATCATACTGTGAGCCTTGTCCAGCAGATATCCCAGCTTAAATGCAAAGATGCCTGCATTCCACAATGCGCTCTGAGCCAGATACTTCTTGGCAGTTTCGACATCCGGCTTTTCCTTGAACTCTTTAACTTTGCTGACGTTTTCGCCGCTTTCAGGAATGATATAACCATACTTCTCGCTCGGATAGGTCGGCTCAATGCCCATCAGCGTTAGATTTGCGTTGCCCTGTTCAGCCAGCTCCTGCAACGTTTTGACAGCCTCGTAATAGGTGTTATCCACATACGGATCGACCGGGCAAACCACGACCGCTTCATTTTCTTCAACACCCAATTCATCGTGAAGATACGCTGCTGCCAGTGCGATTGCAGGGAACGTATCACGGCGGCAGGGTTCCACGCAAATAGAAGCCTTTTCGCCAAGCTGATTCTTAATGGCACTTGCCTGAGATTTACTCGTTGCAATCGTAATCTTTGCGTCTGCATCTACCGTAGTGATCTGGCGATACACACGCTGCACCATAGATTCATATCTATCGCCATCTTTGAACAGTTTGATGAACTGCTTGCTACGCACATCATTGGAAAGGGGCCAAAGACGCTTACCAGAACCACCAGAAAGTAAAATAATATTCATTGTATTTTCTCCCATCATCTATTACTTCAAGTACTCCTCAGCACTCTTGCAAATTTCCACTTCAACTTTTTCTGCTGCGTCCTTGTTCTCCGCGCTGACAGAGATGTAAGTCTTGAGTTTCGGCTCTGTGCCGGAAGGACGTACCACGATAGAGCAGTTATCTTCCAGCAGGAACTTCAGCACATCAGACTTCGGCAGCCCGTCCAGACCGGGTGCATAATCCAGCAACTTCACGACCTTTTTGCCGCCGAACTCCTTGATATCACCACGGAATGCCTGCATGATGCTCTGCATCTTTGCGAATCCAGCACTGCCATCAAATTCATAGCTGTGCAGAGTGTTCAGGCAGTAGCCATAGGTCTTGTACAGTTCATCCAGCTTATCCAGCAGACTGATGCCCTTGGTGGCGTAGTAGCTGAACATCTCGCAAATCATGTAAGCGCCGTCCACACCATCTTTATCACGGACGTAGGAGCCAGTCAGATAACCGTAACTTTCTTCAAAGCCAAATACATAACTGTCTGCCTTGCCCTGCTTTTCCAACTTGCCAATCTGCTCACCGATAAACTTGAAACCGGTCAGCACATTGATGGTTCGCAGGTCATAATGAGAAGCGATCTGTTCGCCCATGTCCATCGTCACAATGGTCTTGACCATAACCGGGTCAGTGGGCATCTTGCCATGTTTCTGGCGCTGGCTGCAAATATAGTCCAGTAACAGCATACCTGTCTGGTTGCCGGTCAGCAGTTCGTACTCATCCGCTTTGTTTTTGACCGCAATACCCACGCGGTCACAGTCCGGGTCGGTAGCCAGCAGCAGATCAGCGTTGCACTTCTTGGCATATTCCATGCCCAGTGCCATAGCTTCCTTAATTTCCGGATTCGGATAAGGGCAAGTCGGGAAATTGCCGTCCGGCTGCTCTTGCTCCTTAACCACTGTGATATTGGTATAACCCATCTCTTTCAGGGTACGGGTCACAGGCTTCAGACCAGTACCATTCAGCGGAGTGTAAACGATGGCAACATCCTTATTGACCTCTTCGCCAAACAGAACAGACTGATTTTTAACCTCATTTACAAAGGCCGTGTAAACCTCATCCGGGATGTATTTGATACTACCGTTTGCGAGACCTGCTTCAAAATCGCTGTGCTTTACATCTGCAAAGATGTCCAGTTTCTCGATTTCTGCAAGGATTTCGGCAGCAGCTTCGGTCGTGATCTGGCAGCCGTCCGCGCCATAAACCTTGTAGCCGTTGTATTTACTGGGGTTATGGGAAGCGGTAACCATCACGCCCGCTGAAGTATGCAGGTAACGGGTCGCAAAAGACACGGTCGGCACCGGCATCAACACAGGCCAGATGTTGACCTTTACACCATTTGCAGCAAAAACATCCGCTGCAACTTTTGCGAATACATCGCTCTTGATACGGCTGTCATAACCGATTGCCACAGAAGGCTCTGTGAAGTTTTTCTTCAGATAATCTGCCAAACCCTGAGATGCCTTTGCTACGGTGTAAATATTCATGCGGTTGGTACCTGCACCGATCACACCGCGCAGACCACCTGTGCCAAAAGCAAGGTCACGGTAAAACGCATCTTCGATTTTTGCATCGTCCAGCGTTTTCAGTTCAGCGGCAACATCAGCATCTTCCGTTGCATTTTCCAGCCAACGCTTATATTCTTTTTTGATATCCATCTTTAATTCCCTCATCTATATCAATCTCTCTGGAAAATATCCCGCGTATAAACTTTCTCTTTCACATCATCCAGACACTTGTCATAACGGTTTGCGATGATGGCGTGGCTCATTTCCTTGAACTTTTCCAAGTCATTAACAACCACAGAACCGAAGAAAGTCTCACCATCTTTCAAGGTCGGCTCATAAATAATGACCGTTGCGCCTTTTGCTTTAATGCGCTTCATGACACCCTGAATAGAGCTCTGGCGGAAGTTATCGCTGTTGCTCTTCATAGTCAAGCGGTAAACGCCAATCGTGACGGATTTCTCCTTGTCCTCATCAAACTCATTCTCCGCATCGTAGCCGTAGTAACCAGCCAGCTTCAGAACACGGTCAGCGATGAAGTCTTTTCTCGTCCGGTTGCTCTCAACGATTGCTTCAATCAGATTTTCCGGAACATCTGCATAGTTTGCCAGCAACTGCTTGGTATCTTTCGGCAGGCAATACCCGCCGTAGCCGAAGGACGGATTGTTGTAATGGCTACCGATACGCGGATCAAGGCAGACACCATCAATGATCTGCTGGGTGTTCAGACCCTTGCTTTCTGCGTAGGTGTCCAGCTCATTGAAATATGCAACGCGCAGAGCCAGATAAGTGTTAGCGAACAGCTTAACTGCCTCGGCCTCCGTGAAGCCCATAAACAGTGTGTCAATGTTCTCCTTGATAGCGCCTTCCTGCAACAGACCGGCAAATTCATGAGCAGCTTCTACCAGACGCTCATCGTTCAGGTCAGTTCCAACGATAATGCGGGAAGGATAAAGGTTATCGTAGAGGGCTTTGCTCTCTCTTAAAAATTCCGGGCTAAAGATAATATTCTTACTGTTGAATTTTTCTCTTACACTTGCCGTATAGCCCACAGGAATCGTGGACTTGATGACCATGATGGCGTTCGGATTATATTCCATGACCAGCTTGATCACAGCTTCGACAGCAGATGTGTCAAAGTGCTGGGTGTGGCTATCGTAATTTGTGGGGGCGGCTATTACAACAAAATCCGCATCCGAGTATGCAGCCTTTGCATCCAGGGTTGCAGTCAGATCCAGATCTTTTTCCGCCAGATATTTTTCAATATAGTCATCCTGAATCGGAGACTTCCGGTTGTTGATCATCTCGACCTTCTCCGGAATGATATCCACAGCGGTCACATGATGATGCTGAGAAAGTAATGTCGCAATCGACAAACCAACATAACCTGTACCTGCAACAGCAACTTTGCAATCTTTCATCGTTTTTTACTCCTCCCGACCTTTTCAAACCGTACCGTTGAAAAGGAATCTTTCATCTATTTTCACATCAACCTGATGTCCCAACTTGCTAATTTTTATTTCATCCAACACAAAGAGCGGATAGGCTCGCTCGCCTGTCCGCTGGCTGTCACCCCACCCTCATGGTCGAGATTTCTTCCTGCGCGGCATTTCTGCCGCACAGAAAGATCATTCGTTCATTCTTCGGGCAAGAAAATATGAACTTCGGGGTGCGGAGCCTTTCATTCTCTGCCGTGCCCTTGTCCCTATTATGACAGCCGCGTATTATTTCACACTCCCCATGGACGGTAACTACAACTCTTTTACCAAACATCTTCGGCAGCCATGTAAAGAAGACCGGCCCCTCTGCATCGGGTACTCAACAACAGTTTTACGAAGCAGGTGATAAACTCATGGATTCTCATTGTTTTCTCCTGTTTTTCGCCATCTCCTCAAACCTTCTGAAAAAGCTGTGCCAATTTTGTGCCGCAGGGGCCAAAAGTTCAGCGTTTTGTACAAGTTTTCGGCGTTTTAGTTCATATATAGTTCATATAACTGTAAGACACGACCGGTTTTAGTGCCCCATACAGTGTGCAAAACAGGTTATTTTTGATGATGCTACGTTAGTATGGTTTATCGGCCGCACATTTCTCTCTTCCTTATCTCCAACAGCACTCCGGTCAAAATCACCAGCGAGCAAAGCAGGGTCAGCCACCAGTTTTCGGTAAAGCCGGCGATCAGGTAGCCAACAGCACACACGGCAATGACCACAAAGGCGTACTGCATTTGGGTTTGCACATGGTTGATATGGTTGGACTGGGCACCGGAGCTGGACATGATGGTAGTATCAGAAATAGGCGAAATATGGTCACCGCAGACAGCACCAGCCAGGACAGCCGCTACAGAAATGATCATCATGGTCGGGTCCAGTTCAGCAAACATGTTGACCACGATGGGCACAAAAATAGCAAAGGTGCCCCAGCTGGTGCCGGAAGAAAAGGCAATAAAAATTGCAATGCAGAAGATGACCAGCGGCACAAAGTTCATCAGGCTGGAATTCAGATTGATGGCCGAACGTACAAAGGTACCGATACCCAGGGCGTCCGTCATACCTTTCAGAGTCCAGGCCAGCACTAAAATCAGGATGGCGGGCATCATAAGCTTGCCACCTTCGGGAACGGAATTCATAAAATCCTTGAAGCCGATGACACGGCGCGGCAGATACAGAAGCAGCAGGAATCCCACTGTGACCAAACCGGCAAACACCAACGCTTCCGAAGAAGAACAGTTGGCAAAGTCCTCCACCAGATTCTGGCCGCCGTTCAGGTGGCCGGTCCAGATCATAGCTGCGATTGCCGTTGCAATCATGACGACCATGGGCGCAATCAGATCGATGACCTTGCCTTTGGCGTATTTGCCGCCCTCGGTCGGGTCTTTTGTTTCCTGGTTCTGGAACTCTTCCCCGCCGGAGGTGAACAGATCACCTTTGGCCGCGTTCTCTTCATGCTTTTTCATCAGGCCGAAATCGAAGCCTACAATGGAGGTGAAGAACACCATATACAGGGTTAAAATTGCATAGAGGTTGAACGGAATGGTTTTAACGAACATCTCAAAACCGGACATGGAGCTGCCCGCCGGAACGTAAGAGTTGACGGCTGCCGCCCAGGAAGAAATCGGCGCAATGATGCAGACTGGCGCGGCGGTTGCATCAATGATATACGCCAGCTTGGCGCGGGAAACCTTGTACTTATCTGTGACAGGGCGCATGACAGAGCCAACCGTCAGGCAGTTGAAGTAGTCATCCACAAAAATCAGTGCACCGAGCAGAGAGGTCGTTACCAAAGCGGAGCGCTTACTTTTCAGGTGGCTGGAGGCCCACTCACCGTAAGCGCGGGTGCCGCCGGATTCCTGCATGAGCATAACGATCATGCCCAAAAGGATCATGAACATCAGAATGGAAAAATCCACACTATCGATCATTGTGTTAAACAGCGTATCAAACGCAATCCACGGGTGGAATTCTGCCGTCAACAGTGCGCCAAGGGCACACCCCGCAAACAATGACAAATACACTTCTTTGGTCAGCAGTGCCAGCGCAATCGCCACAATGGGCGGCATCAGTGACCACCATGTTCCTACAAACATCCTTAATTCTTCCTTTCCTCTTTTGATCTATCTTGTGCAGCCTTCGATTTGCAGCACAAGTGTTATAAATCATTTTGTTACGCAATGGTATATTTTGAAAGGTATCCGTATTTTATTGACCTTACAGAATTCTTAGTATACAAAATTTTATCAAAAGGCCTCTCTCTCCGTTATATTGGTATGCTGTATTGTGTCATATAGGTACGCAAAAATAAAAGTTTGAATTTTGTAACATTTTGTTTCTCGTTACTTTTTATCTGTTTTATCTGCTACTTTTCACACCGCATTTATATTTTCTGGCAAAACCTCCTGCATAAACTACACCTATAATACACCTATAATACACCCATAATACAACATTTAATCAAAGTTATTCTAACATATTGGCCATGCAGATTCAATACGTAAAAAATAATACATCCTAGATAACGTTGTTTATTTTTCCCCTTCTCATTCTCTTTCTTTTGACGCAAGCTGCACCCAAGAATCAGATTTTTTTGCCGGAAATCGATATTTTTTGGTGTATGCCAATACCATCTTGCTGCACTCTATGCTATAATAAAGTTAGATGCCATATAAAAATTGGCCACTACCGCCATTTTTGTCCTATCTTGTTATTTGCTATGCCCAACATCCCGGACCGGACTACAAACGTTCCCCAGAAATCCGCGCCGCAAAGTCAAAAAAGGAGGGCCCACCATGTTCGTCCAGAAAGTACCGCATATCAAGGACCAGTTTTTGACGCAGGAACGCGCCAGCATGGAGCTGGAAAGCGGTCAGATTGCCGTGGGTTGGTATACCAACGAGCAGGACAGCCAGTCTGTTGTACACTCTCACCCGTATTATGAGCTTGTACTGCCCCTGGTGGGCAGCAACGTGCGCTATTCTGTGGACGGCAACATTTATGATATAAACCTGGGGGAAATGATCATCTTTCCTGCCCGGTGCTATCATGCGGGCATGTTCAATATCACGGATAAGATTTCTGAACGTCTGATTGCCCAGATCAGCGCCGAACTATGGCAGGAAGCCCTGCTGGCCAGCGGGCTGGTTGCCCCCACCTGGCCGGGGCAGCTGGTGATCCTGGATGCAGACGCCGTCACCGCATGGGATCTACGCGGTTTATTTGAGCGGATGGCCCAGACCGCTTACTTACACGGCAGCACCCAGCATATGGTGCAGCGGTGCGAGCTGGTGGAGCTTTTGCTGCTGATGGACCAGATTGTGGCCGAGCGCCGCACGGCACCGCCCAGCGCTACAAGTGCCCTGGTTGCCAAGGCCGTTGCTTTTTTGCAGGCCAATTATACCGACCAGAACCTAACCGTTGGCAGCCTTGCCAAATATACCTACACCAGCCGGGAGCATTTGTCCCGCGCGTTCAAAACCTACACGATGGAAAGTGTACACGGCTATTTGACCAACCTGCGCATGCAGCATTGCCGCCGTGCCATTGCAGCCGGCGCCAGCGTGCTGGATGCCTGCAACGCCAGCGGTTTTACCAATTACACCAGTTTTTTGAAAACTTTCCGCAGTTTATACGGCATTACGCCGTCCGAATATCGCAACCAGCTGCGGCGTACGCCGGAGCGGGTTCACTCTACCCCATAAACAATGTAAGCCGCCCGATATCAAGTCTTGGACAACTTTTTTCCCAAGGCAACACCGCACAATTCCCGCCTTGCGGCTTAAGTACCGCTCCGGCAGCTGCGGCACGGCATGCCGAACAATGATGCAGAAATACCACAAACCACTTTATCAGCCACACAGCAAGAATCAGTGGCAGGGTTATCATCGTCAGAACCAATTTTAACAGCCATCGAATCGCTTTCATATCCTTTCTTTGGCCGGCATATTCGCCCTGGCCCGCTTTGTTTTGGGCAGCTTCTGCTTACTGTCTTTCACTGCCTTTCTATAAAACCCAAAAGGCCGGGCGCTTTATTGCAGCGTCCGGCCCGAAATTGTTTATTGGGTGCGGCTGGGGCAAACCTGCCCAGCCGGTTTACAGGGTAACTTTTTTAGGTTCAACAAACGGAACAACGTGTGCCACTGCCTCCTGCAGGGTAAGGGGAGACTGGTTGTTATCCAGGTCGATCAGCTTATACTTGCGGTTGCCCATGCCAAGCTCCTGCATGTAAGAAAGCTGGCGCAGGCCATGGCGGGTCTTGATGCGCTCCACCAGGTCGTGGTGATCTTCCTCCTTCATGGCGTAGATCAGGTCCACGCTGGCCTGGTCAATGGCGCAGATATCCAAAGATGCCAGGATGCCCACGTTGGGGGTAACGACCGGTGCCGCGCTGACACCCTCGCAGTCGCAGGAGACAGACATGTTGCGCATGACGTTGATGAAGGAGATATGATCCTTAAAGTAATCCACCGTTGCCTTGGCAGATTCCGAGATGCGTTCCATCAGCTCTTCCTCACTGATGGACCACATGTTGTCAGAGCCGACAGCGGTGTGGATCTCGGCCTTGCCGATGCGGCCATCGGCGCAGCCAATGCCAATGTTCTTGTTGGAACCGCCAAAGCCGCCCATCGTGTGGCCCTTAAAGTGGGTCAGCACCAGCATGGAATCATAGTTCAGCTGGTGGGAGCCAACGTGCATTTCGGTAAACCACTTGCCGTCCTTTACCGGCAGGGCTGCCACGCCGTCCTCGTCCATAATATCCACCGGGCAGAACGTCCAGCCGTTTATTTTCAGGGTTTCGCGGTGCTGTGCGGTGGTGTAGCGGTCGCCCTCGTAATAGGTATTGGTTTCCACAATGGTGCTGTTGGGGATCTGTTCCATCAGGCTCTTGACCCAGGGACGCGGGATGATGTTGGGGCCGTTCTGCTCGCCGGTGTGCAGCTTAACAGCCACCTTGCCGGTCAGGTTGCCCTGAATGGCGGCATATGCCTTTTTCAGGCCCTCTGCCGAAAGATCACGGGTAAAAAACACAACGGATTCGCCGCCGGTGCGCTCTGCATATGGCTGGTAATGCTCGCCGCCAATGCCTGCTTTAACTTCACTCATGGAAAAATTCTCCTCGCTTCAGTAGGCAACACCGTATCATTCCCGCTTTGCACTCAGAATGATACGGGATTGCTTTTATTGTATCGTTTTCTATATGTTTTTGCAATATTCAATGTTTGAAATTGCACGGTCAACATATTTTCGACATGCTTAATATTCAACATGCTTCGCATATTCGCTCTTCTGCTGGTTTACTTTTTCACATCTTTTGCTCGCCCTTACTTTGTGCTTGCTCAACTCTTAATTCACATTTTTTGGGCACAAACAGCTTTATGCAGTCGGTTCCTTCCAATTTCAACAGCTGGATTTTTCGCTCAACACCACCCGCATAACCGATCAGGCTGCCGCTGGCACCCACCACACGGTGGCACGGGATGATGAGCGAAATGGGGTTATGTCCCACGGCTCCGCCCACCGCCTGGGCGGACAGGTGCGCCGTGCCATGCTTTGCCGCAAGCCGGGCGGCCAGCGCGCCGTATGTTGTCGTTTGCCCGTATGGGATTTGCAGCAGCAGTGCCCACACTTCCTGCCGGAAGTCTGACCCGATGGGGTGCAGCGGCGGCATAAAATCCGGCATTTTTCCGCTGAAATACACATCCAGCCAGCGCTTTGCTTCGGTCAAGGGCGGGGTTTCGCGCTCGGTGCTCTGCGGGGCCAGGCCCGCCGCATAATACTTTGCGCGGTCAAACCACAAGCCGGTCAGGCCCACTTCATCCGCTGCCAGCAGAATTTCCCCCAAGGAGGACTGATAATGCGCGGTGAACATCATAGCATCTACCCTTTCTGTTGTACTTTTGTTATACTTTTGATGTTTTCTCCGTGTGGGAACCAGCGGGTACTGCCTTTTTGGCCGGGGCTTTCTTTTTGGGGGCATAATCCTTCAACCCCGGCACCGCGCCGCCCGCGGCGGCCCACAGGTAAAGGCTCGCCACGCTGCAATAAGGGCTGAACCGCCTGCGGTACTTTTCAAACAGTTTGCGGTCAATTTTACGGTGATGGTACACCATGCGCAGCCCGCGCTGGATGGCAAGGTCATCATAGCTGAACACATCGGGCCTCTGCATGCAGAAAAGCAAAATCATCTCCGCTGTCCACACGCCAATGCCTTTCAGGGCACTTAACTCCCGGATCACTTCCTCATCCGGCTTCTGCCAGATGCCCTCCAAATCAAACTCACCGTTCTGGATTTTTCGTGCAAAGTCCGTGATGTACTCTGCCTTGCGGCAGCTGATGCCAAGCAGCTGTAATTGCTCGTTCCCTGCTTCCAGAATATGCTCGGCATCCACCGTGCCAAGGGCACCCCGCATGCGCTGCCAGATGGTAGCCTGCGCCTTGGTGGAAATCTGCTGCCCCACAATATGGTGCACCACGGCAGAAAACAGGTCTGTATCCACCTCGCGATTCACCCGGCCCACCTGGGCAATCACCGCCCCAAGTTTTTCATCTTTGCCGCTCAGGTATTCCGTTTCTTCCTGCCCGTATTGAAAGTACATGGTCTTTCCTTTCCTGTGTTCTTTTCGTGTTCTGTGTGTTGGTTTCTGCGTTTATCCTGCCATCATTATACCATGCTTTGCGCGGTTTGGGCATCGGCGGCGAAAGCGTATTTTTTTATCTCCACTTTCCCCCGATACAACAACCAGCCGCCCCACCGTGGAACATTCCCACAGGCAGGGCGGCTGGCTGCTTTTATTTTTGGGAATACCGCACAATTCTAAGTGCCGATACGGCGAGCGAGGTGCGGCAGATGCCAAGCCAAAAGCGCAGATAATACTGGATGCTGCAAAGGTGAGCGCCGCCAGTGGCGGAAACAGCGAACCGAAGCAGGGGCAGCGGTCGCAGAGTGCGAGGGGCTTTTGCCCCCGAAGCACGATGCGGGTACCGCAACCCGACATTATCGAGCATTTTGGCAACGCAGATGCCGTGCCGCAGATGCCGGAGCGGTGCTTAAGCCGCAAGGCGGGAATTGTGCGGTGTTGCTTTTTGTTTGTTTATGGGTTCAGTGCGCGGTGGATCAACACGCGCAGGTTTTGTATGGGCGTTAGCGCGCCCGGGTGCTTGGAAACATAGCACAGCCCTATCAGCCCACCCGCCGCAGCGGAAAGCAGAGCCAGATCACAGTAATCATCCGGCAGGGCGGGGTTGATCTCCCCTTTTTGCCGCAGGGCTGCCATGGTTCTTTGCAGCACCCCACGCAGGGCTTGCACACACTCGTCCATACCGCGGAGGTTCTCCCGTGCGCCAATACTGGAAGCGATCACCTGATAGGTTCCCATCCGGTTGCCGGAAAGATCCTGCAGGTAGGCCATCACGGCGTCCTCCAGCTCTTGCAGGGTGGTGCATGGCTCCATCAATACGGCAATGCGGGCAATCTCGGTATCAAAGCAGTACAGGGCCATTCCCTGCAGGATCTCATCCTTTGAGGCAAAGTATTCATACACGGTGCCCTTGCCGATTCCGGCTTCGTCCGCGATCTGCTGCACCTTCATGGCGGCGGGGTTTACCCCCTTGGCAATCAGGCGCAAGGCGGCTTCGTACAGGGCGGTTTCGCGTTCTTTGCGGATATCTGGTGTCATTGTGGCGTCCCCTCCCCGTTTTCGGTATCGGGTTCACCGGGCAGCTTTAAGTGGCGGTGTTCGGCGGTATCCGGTGTTTCGGGTTCCGGCTGGTTCTTGCCCTCTGCTGCGCGGCGGGCGGCAAATTCTGCGGCAAACTCGGCCGCATCATCGGGCAGGTCATCCATGCCGTCATCGCCCACATCAATGTTAACCGGCGGCTTGCGGTAGAAGAGGTCATACATCACCGGCACAATAAACAGGGTCATCAGCGTTGCATAGGAAAGGCCGCCCACAATAACAATGGCCATGCCTTTGCCCATCTCGCTGCCGGCATCCTTGCTGAAGATCATCGTTACCATGGCAAGCACGGTGGTCAGGGTCGTCATCAGGATGGGGCGCATACGGGTGCGGCCGGTTGCCACCAGGGCATCGGTGCGCTCCAGCCCGCCAATGCGCAGCTGGTTGGCGTAATCCACAAACACAATGCCGTTGTTGACCACCACGCCCATCAGCACAAGGAAGCCCATGAGCGAAATGACCGAAAGCTGTTCGCCGCCAATCATCAGGCCGATCATGCCGCCGGTAAAGGCCAGCGGAATGGTGAACAGCACAATGAAGGGGGAAAGCAGGCTTTGGAACTGCGCCACCATGACAAAATAGACAAACAACAGTGCCAGGGCCATCATTTTGGCCATCTGCTGGATCATCTCGGTCACCTGGGTGGTTTCACCGGCAATTTCAGCGGTGCAGCCATCTGGCAGGTCCAGTGCTTCCAGCTGGGGGCTCAGATCACGGGAGATCAGGGTGGTGTTGTAGCCTTCGGCGGTATCGCTTGTCACGCTGATCTTGCGGGAGCCGTTTTCGCGCGCAATGGTCGCATAGGCGTTGCCGTTGGTGCGGGAGGCAAACTCGCCCAGGGTATGGGTCTCGTTCACGGTGTTGCCGTCATCGTCGGTGGTCGTTGTGTTGAACTCCATCTGGAACAGATCGTCCAGGTTCGGGGTATCGGTCTTATCCACAATCGTCACATCATAGGTATCGCGGCCCACTTTCAGGGTGGTTGCGGTGGTATCGGTGCTGAGCTTTGCGGCGATCTGCTGGTACACCTGCGCCACCGTCAGGCCAAGGCGCATGGCTTTGTCCTTATCAATGACGATATGCACCTCCTCGTCGCCGGTTTCCTGCCCGTTGGAGACATTCTCGATGCCGTCCACGCTGTTCAGCAGGTCCATCACCTGCTGGCTGGCGGTGGTCAGGCTGTCCAGGTTCTGGCCGTAGATGTCCACCTCCACGCCGCTGCCAGACAATGCGCTCATATCCATGCTGCTGGCGCCGATGTCCACTTCGCAGTTCAGGTCAGCGGTGTCATCGGCGATCTGCTGCTGGATGGCCTTGCTGTTGCTGGCGCCCTCGTCAGTCAGCAGAACATAATAGGTAAAGCTGGTGTTGTCCGTGGTGCCCTCAGTGCCGGTCATCATCAGCATGCTGCTGGTGCTGTCGCTGCCGCCGGACATGGCGCCCACCGTTTCCACGCCGTCAATGTTGGTAATGGCGTCCATCACGGCGTCTGCGGTGGCAAAGGCATCCTCTTTTTCGGTATCCGCAGGCACCGTTACCGTAATCGAAAGCTGGTTGGAGCCCATATCCGGGATGAGCACCACGCCCATGGTGGCAATGCGCCAGACCGATACGGCCAGCAGCACGATCGCCAGTGTGAGCGGGATGGCTTTGCGCTTTAAGCAGAAGCGCAAGAGCTTTTCGTACCCGTTCAGGAAACGGTCGAACCAGGGGTGCTTGATCTCTTTTTGCTTGCGCAGTACGGTGGAACCGGCGCAGGGCACCACGGTAAGGGCCACAATGAGGGATGCCAGCAGGCTGAACGTGATGGTCCATGCCATATCGGAAAGCAGCTCCAGCACCATGCCGGTGGTAAACACCATGGGCAGGAACACGCAGACCGTGGTCAGGGTGGAGGACACGATGGCCCCCGCCACCTGGCGTGCGCCCTGCACCGCAGCACGCGGGGCCGGAATGCCGCGCCCGCGCAGGCGGTAAATATTTTCGATGACAACGACCGAGTTATCCACCAGCATGCCAACGCCCAACCCCAAGCCGGACAGACTGAGAATGTTCAGGGTAATGCCACTGAAATACATCATGACAATGGCAAACAGCACACTGAGCGGCATGCTGATGGCCACCACCAGCGTGGGGCGGATATCCTTTAAGAACAGAGCCAGCACGATGATGGCCAGCACAGCGCCTTCGATCAGGTTGGACATGACGCTGTTCACAATCAGCTTGATGTAATCGCCCTGATCCATGATGGTGGTCAGGTGCAGGCCGTCGTTTTCTGCCATCAGTTCTTTCATAGCAGCGGTGCTTGCGTCGGAGACAGACGAGGTGGAAGCCGTGGAGCTTTTATAGATTGAAAGCAGCACGGCGCGGTTTTTGCCCACCTTGGCGTAGCTGTCGTCCGCGTTATCGGTCAGCTCAATGTCCGCCACATCGGAAAGCCGCACATCGCCGATGCCGTCAATGCTGCACAGGACCATACTTTTCAGCTCATCCACATTGTCAAACGCATCGCCGACTTTTAAGATGTACTGGTTATCGTCCCCTTCCCCGCCGTCAATGTAACCGGCGGGCATAGAGAAGTTCTGCGCGGCGATCAGCTGCTTTAAGGTGTTCATGTTCAGCAGCTGGTCCAGATTGGCGCTTTTCAGCGCTTCCTCGCGGGCCGATTCATACTCTTCGCGGGCGGAGTCCAACTGGGTCTGGCCCGCTTCCAGCTGGGTGCGGCCGCTGCTGATTTGGAACTCGCCCAAACTGAGCTGGGCTTCGGTGCCGCTGAGCAGCAGCTGCACGGCCATATCGGCCAGTTGGGGGTCTGTCGGGTTGGCAGAAAGGCTTTCCAGCATCGATTGCAGCTTGCCGCGCTGATCGTTCAAATTGGCCAGCATGGCTTCGGCTTTGTCGATCTGGGTGTTCAGGGTGGTAATCGTCTGCTGTAGGGTTTGGCGCAGTTCCTCAGTGCTCTCGTTCAGGCTGGCTTCGGCTTCCTGCCGGGCTTTCAGCAGCACCGTTGCGTTCCGCAAGGCCGTCTGGGTGGTGGAAAGGGTGCTTTCATCACTCTTGTAACCATCCAGGGCTGCGCGCTGGCTGGTGGCAGTGTCCAGCTGGGTCTGTAAAGCCGCCTGTTCAGCTTTTTTGCTTTCGATTTCCGCGCGGATGGCATCCTGCTCTTCCGGGGCGGCGGTATCCAGCTGCTGTTCCAGCTGAACGATCTCGTTATCCTTCTGCTGCACCTGCACGGTCAGCGTCAGGATCTGGGCGTCCAGCGCGGCGCAGGCATCGCTGACGCTCTGCCCGCCGGTCAGGGCGGCAGCCTCGGTCTCAATGGCCTGCTGGGCGCGCTCGATGGAAGCCAGCATCGCGGCCATCTTGGTCAGGTCGCTCTTGGCTTCCTCCAAATTAGCGGGCATGGCATTTGCATCGTACTGGGGGTCATATTTTGCCAGAATCTCTTTGCAGGAAGCAAACAGTGCATCATCGATCGGCAGCGTCACTTCCGGCAGGCTGCTGGGGTCCACTTTCAGCTGGTTCAGCTTGCTCTGGGCGGTGTCCAGCTGGGTTTTCAGCCCCGCAATCTGCTCTTCCAGCTTGGGGATCTCCTCGTTCAGCTGGTCGATGGCATCCCGCAGCTGCTGGGTCAGGCTCTGCTTTTGGGTATTCAGCTGGGCTTTGCCGGAATCCAGCTGGCTCTGGGCACTGTCCAGCTCCGCCAGGCCGTCCTTGATTTTGGCCTCGTTTTCGTCCAGCTGCTTTTTGGCTTCGGCCAGGCGGTCGCTCACCTTGACCAGCAGTTTGTCATTCACCTCGTCAATTTTGTCCTGGTCCAGCGTGATCTGCACTGATTTTTTGACAAGGCCAGTGGTGGAAACGCTGGCCACGCCGTCCACGCGCTCCAGCTGGGGTACGATCGTATCCTCCACATAGTCGGAAAGCTCGTAGATGTCCATCCCCTCATAGTCCACCGCAACATACTGGGTGGCCATCATATCGGGGCTCATCTCCATCAGCGTGGGGGTGCTGGCCATATCGGGCAGACTGTCCGAAAGCTGGTTCACGGCGGTACTGGCCTTGACCATGGCGCTGTCCATGTCGGTGTCGTCCTGGTATTCCAGAATGACAAGGCTGTAGTTTTCGTTGCTCTGGCTGGTCACGTTCTTTACACCATTCAGGGTGGAAAGGCTGTTTTCCAGCGGCTGGGTCACATCGCTTTCCACCTGTTCCGGGCTGGCGCCGGGGTAGGTGGTAATGACCAGCAGGTAGGGCAGGTTCATATTGGGCAGCAGGTCTGTCTGCATGCCGGTCAGGCTTACAAAGCCCAGCACCACCACCAATATGACCGCCACAAGTACGGTAAATGGCTTTTTAACACTGTATTTTGGCATTTGCTTGTTCCCTTTGCCCGCACTTTGGGCGGGCCCATGTTGGCGGATGTGACCGACCGGCCGGGTTCAGGCTGCCCCAAAAGGAAGGAGCGCCGAAGCGCAGCGCAGCCGCCGTGTGGCGCCCCTTTTTAGGGGGAAACGGAGCTTTTTTCGCGTGCTTGACCGACCGGTCGGTCGGTTTTTCGCTGTTATTATAGCACCGCGGAAAATCATTGTAAAGAGGAGATAAAGATTCCGTCCGTGCGGTACAGTTTGCCGCAAAAGCGGCAAAAATCGCCGCCAGCCTTGCTTTTTCGGCCCCAATCATGTAAACTGTTCATCATAAGTTTACAGTTATACGGTGCAGCTGAAAAAACGAACATTCAGTCGGTTTCCTTGTTTTCCGCTGCACCCTGGGTAAGGAAGGGCGTTTTGCATGGGGATCGTTGTCATCGGCGCAGTTTTTGTTGATATCAAGGGGTACCCCCTTGCCACCTATATTCCGGGCGGGCGCAACGCCGGGCGGGTAGAACAGGTACACGGCGGTGTGTGCCGCAATGTGGCGGAGGATATCGCTAACGTGGAGCTGCGCCCCACCTTTGTAAGCCTGGTGGATGACACTGGCACAGGGCAGGATGTTATTGATAAACTGGCGCGCCACAAGGTGAACACCCGCTATATCCAGCGCGTGCCGGACGGCATGGGCACCTGGCTGGCTGTGTTCAATAATGAGGGCGATGTGGTGGCCGCCATCTCCAAGCGGCCGGACACCAATCCCCTGACCGACCTGCTGGCCGAAAAAGGCGATGAAATTTTTAAGGACTGCGATGGCATTGCCATTGAATTTGATCTGGAAAAAGACACTGTAAAGCAGGTCTTGTATTTTGCACAGAAATACCACAAAAAGGTATATGCCGCGGTTTCCAACATGAGCATTGCCATGGAGCGGCGTGACTTTTTGCAGCAAATCGACTGTTTTGTCTGCAACCAGCAGGAAGCGGGGATCCTCTTTTCTGACGAATACGACCATATGGGGCCGGAGGAAATGTGCCGCACGCTGGCCGCTAATGTAGGCAGCGCCCGCATCCCCTGCATGGTTGTTACCATGGGGGACAAAGGCGCGGTGTACGCCTGCGCGGATGGCGAAAGTGGCATTGTACCCGCCAAAAAGGTAAACGTGATCGATACCACCGGCGCAGGCGATGCGTTCTTTGCCGGTACGGTCATTGGCCGCGCTTATGGCAAAACGATGGCGGAAGCCTGCGGCATTGGCAGCCGGCTGGCGGCTTCGGTCATCTGCACCGCCGAAAATGTCTGCCCGCGGTTCCGCCCGCAGGAGTTCGGGCTGGATGTTCCGGTTGTGGATTGAGCGCCGTTTCAGCAGGCCGGTCACAGCCGCCGGAACAGTGCGCATAGGCCGTTCGGCGGCACTCTGTGGTGCTGCCGCTATTATAAAGGGCCGCTGATGAAGCATTCTTCCCTGCCCCGCCGGATTCTTCTGGTGTTGGCTGGGACCCTGGCCTTGTCGGCATTGGCGGTGGGGCAGTATCTCCATGATTATTGCCACACCGATTGAGGCACCGGACCAGAGCGAAAGCCGTTTCTTCTCCCACTATGACCCCAAAACCGTTGAGTGGTTCATGTCGATCCTTTGATGAATCTCTTTGCATGACAGCATCATGCAAAGAATAAACAAGCCCCTGGCAAGTTTACAGCGTATGAACCGTGCTCCGCTGCCTGCCGGGGGCTTGCTTCATTCTATATCCCTGTTAAAATGTCAGCCGCATCTGGTTCCACGCCACATCGCCGTGGGTGGATTGGGAAACACCCTCGTTAACAAAGCCAAATTTGGCGTAATAGTGTACTAGTTTGTCCTTACAGGTCAGTACCAGACCCTTGCGGCCCTGCTGGCGGGTATCGGCAATGGCGCGGTTCAGCAGCTGGGCTGCCAGACCGTGTTTGCGGTACTCTGGCCGGGTCACCACGCCAAAAATCATCTGCCATGCGCCGGTTTCGCTGTGCAGAGCGGCATTTTCGTATAGATCATCGGTCAGATCGGGCTGGTCTGTCACCATGCCGTCCACAAAAGAAATCAGCGTTTCACCGTCAAACATCAGCCAAAAGTGTCCGGCATAAGCCTGCAGACGGTCCCTGAACTGCTGTTCCGGCGCGGCTTCCGCTGCGGGGAAGCAGAGGGCCTCCACCTCCGCCAGCGCGGCGGCATCGGCGGGGACTGCGGTGCGTATCAACATAAAAAACATCCACCTTTCGGGGAAAAATCGGGGGGCGTTCCTGTGCCCCGTTCCGCCGGTCAATCCGGCCGGGCGCAAACGGCACGGCCCTTTGCTGTAAGCCATTATCTCATACCCCCGTCCAAATTGCAAGCGGGGTTTGACAGGCGTGTGCGGGAGCGGTATCCTTAAAGTGTAACGGATGACCGCCCCTGTAGGCAAAGGAGTGTATTGTATTATGACCTGCCGCGTTCTGCGCATTGATGAACAGCTGTATGGCTGTGAGGAGCTGCCTGCCGGGCAGCCGGTGCTGTGTGATGTTCTGCTGGCCGATGCCGCCGGTACCCAGCGGGTGCTTCCCTACCCCGATGAAGCCCTGACTGCCCAGAACATCCAGGAGGGCGATACCGTTGCCCTGCTGCCGGACGGCACGCTGAAAAAACTAAGGTGTATCTGACACCCTAGGGTAAGCCCGCACTTTGCAAAAGATTCACCGTAACTTTACATCGGTATGGTTACAGCCCGCAGCCAAATGGCCTATACTGAAATTAAGGGCAACACCGCACAATTCCCGCCTTACGGCTTAAGCACCGCTTCGGCGGCTG
>OHAJ01000312.1_pt1 | contig 35068 bp, 24 predicted proteins | sample 1577101 | NCBI WGS metagenome assembly OHAJ01 (sample SAMEA3541531, study PRJEB24748) | human gut metagenome | biome: human gut; feature: human-associated habitat; material: faeces | place: China | collected 2012
ATCCTGTTTTTTGACACTTTTGATTCCGGCTTTAACCGGATACATACGAAAAGCGAAAGAAAAAGCAATTATAACTGAGGCCACAGATGTCTGGAAAGCTTCTCAGGCAGCTTTATCAGAATGCTATGCTGTATATCCTGAAAGTTTCACAAATCCCGATCCGATCAAACCTCCATGTCGCTTTGCAACGGATATAGACGGCAAAAGGATAAGTAATCTGGGCAGAATAACGAATGCTGCTTTGAACGCAGTACAAATCAATCCCAATGATCAGACAGAAGTTAATACATCGAGCAGACGAATCACCCGACAAGTATTATCATATCTGGATAGTGCTGATAAGTCTAATGCCCGTTACCTTTTCACTGTACCTTCCGGCAAAAGTACGTCAAATTTTTCGCAGAGTGATTCCATGATCCGTAAAGCGTTATACCACAGCGCGTTGATCTCCACCGGTTTTCCGTGGCGCGGTGTTGCTACCCAGTCACCGACGCGGACATCCATCCAGGTGATCTGGTCAAGTCCGCTTCCGGCGTGGATCAGCCCGTCGTCTTCCATATAAATGCTGAAATCCGTTCCTTTTTCATAGGCGGAGATGATCTCTTTTAAATGAGGGAAAATCTGTTCTTTTACAAAAGCTTCCGCCTCGGCAGCCGGGTTATAATGAAGGTACTGATAGACCGCATAAAAGTACCAGAGAGAGGCGTCCACCGTGTTATAGAGCGGCGGCATATTGTCGTCCGGGAACATATTCGGCACAATTCCGTGGCGGATATATCTGGCAAATGTCAGAAGGATCTCCTCAGCTTCTTTGAAACGTTTCGTGCAGAGCGTCAGACCGGTAAAGGCGATCATTGTGTCTCTGCCCCAGTCAGTAAACCACGGAAGTCCGGCGAGAACGGTCATCATTTTCGTGGACTCGCGGTAAGTCAGAAACTGGTCGCTGGCAAGCACCAGCTGGTTGGCAAACGAGTCGTGGTATCCGGCTTTTTCAAAAAGTTCTGCATGGCAGCGGGCATTTTCCTCTAAAATGGAAAATGCTTCCGTACCAGACACAGGGGCAGGACGCTCGTTCACGTCACCGATACTGCACAGGATAGAAACTTTTTTTGTTGTGTTGGCAGGAACTGCAATGGACAGGTCAACCGGGCAGTAATGGCAGTCAAGTCCATCTGTCTCAAGATCCACTTCGATCTGTAACTGCATGTCGACGTCATAAACAGTTTTACGTTCGGAAAAAGTTCCTTCACTTGTCTGAAAACGAATGGCAATATCTTTATTTTTTTCCGGAACAAGATAAAATGTCCTGTCTTCTGTAAATGTATCAAATCTTAAGGTGTCCGGGGTGCTGCTCTCACTGTGCTCGCGGTAGTTAAAAAGCGGTGTGAGCGTAAAGGTACAGTCGCTGTCCCCGGCGGTCAGTTCATAGGAGACTGCGCAGACATTGGCGTTCCTTTTTAATGTGATGTGCTTTTCAAAAGAAAAATTGTCTGTCTCATAGGTGTAGTGCACGCTTCCGTCATAGAGAAAGGAAGTGAGAAACTTCTGTCCCTCTGTGTAAACTGTTTTTCCGGAAGCACAGTGCTGGGAAGTCTCAAAGGAAACCGTGCTGGTTCCGATAGTGGCTGTTTCGTTGATCTTGGAAAAAACGAGATAGCGCTCAATTGGTGCATGGAGGCTGGCAATCAGGTAACCCTGATTCGACCTGTCGCTCAAGCGCCGTACGCTCGACAAAGTCATCACCGATTGCTTCGAGCAGGTCGTCTACTCGATCAACCAGCCCACGGGGGCGCGTAACTTCCAGGCCGTGTTCTGGAACGTGGCCTATTACGACCGCTACTATTTCGAAAGCCTGTTCGGCGAATTCGTATTCCCCGACGGGACGAAGCCGCACTGGAAATCGCTGTCGTGGCTGCAAAAGCGTTTCATGACGTGGTTCAACCGCGAGCGCACGAAGACCGTGCTGACCTTCCCGGTCGAGACGATGGCCCTGCTGACCAGGGACGGCGACGTGATGGACAAGGAATGGGGCGACATCACGGCGCAGATGTACTCCGAGGGGCACTCGTTCTTCACCTATATCAGCGACAACGCCGACTCGCTGTCGTCGTGCTGCCGCCTGCGCAACGAGATACAGGACAACGGGTTCAGTTACACGCTCGGCGCCGGCGGCGTATCGACCGGTTCGAAGAGCGTGCTGACGATCAACCTCAACCGCTGCATCCAGTATGCCGTGAAGAACGGCATGCACTACCTGACCTACCTCGAAGAGATCGTCGACCTGGTGCACAAGGTGCAGACGGCCTACAACGAGAACCTCAAGGATTTGCAGGCCAAGGGGATGCTGCCCCTGTTCGACGCGGGCTATATCAACCTCGCGCGCCAGTACCTCACGATCGGCGTCAACGGGCTGGTCGAGGCGGCCGAGTTCCTGGGCATCCCGATCAACGACAACGACGACTACGTCGGTTTCGTACAGGGCGTACTGGGGCTGATCGAGCGCTACAACAAGAAGTACCGTTCGAAGGAGCTCATGTTCAACTGCGAGATGATCCCGGCCGAGAACGTGGGCGTGAAACACGCCAAATGGGATCGCGAGGACGGTTACGTCGTACCGCGCGACTGTTACAACTCCTATTTCTATGTCGTCGAGGACGAATCGCTGAACGTGATCGACAAGTTCAGGCTCCACGGCCGCCGTTATATCGACCACCTCACGGGCGGTTCGGCGTTGCACATGAACCTCGAAGACCACCTTTCGAAGGAGCAGTACCGCCACCTGCTGCGCGTAGCGGCCGCCGAGGGATGCAACTATTTCACGTTCAACATCCCCAACACGGTATGCAACGAGTGCGGGCACATCGACAAGCGCTACCTGAAGGAGTGCCCCGAGTGCCACGGCGACAACCTGGACTACCTGACCCGCGTGATCGGCTACATGAAACGGGTGTCGAACTTCTCGGCCGCGCGCCAGAAGGAGGCCGCACACCGCTATTACGCCAAAGCGGAGTAAACGGACGATGGTCAGATACCACAATTTCGACATCGTATTCGCGGAAATACCCTGCGAAACGACGCTGGCGATCAACATCACCAACTGCCCCAACCGCTGCCGCGGGTGCCACAGCCTGCACTTGCAGGCCGACATGGGGCGGGTGCTCGACGAGGCGGAGCTGTGCGGGATACTCGCCCGCTACGGGCGCTCGGTGACCTGCGTCTGTTTCATGGGCGGGGACGCCGCACCGCACGAGATCGCCGCGCTGGCCGACGTCGTGCGGCAGAAATTCCCGGTGCTGCACACAGGCTGGTATTCGGGACGCGCCCGGCTGCCGGAGGGACTGCGGCCGCAGTCGTTCGACTACATCAAGCTGGGAGGCTGGGTCGAGGAGCTGGGGCCGCTGACGTCGCCGACGACCAACCAGCGCCTTTACAGGGTAGGAAAGGAAGGCGCCATGCAAGACATCACGGAGCTGTTCCGGCACAGGCCGTAGGTTTTTCTCGGGCGCCCCGGAGGAGTTGTCCGCCCCCCGGGAAACCCGGCGCAGAAACCCTACGGGCATCACGGTGTAATTTTTTCGGCCCCAACAATGGCGGTTTGCCCGAAATGGACTATTTTTGCCCTCGTTATGAAGACCAGACAAGAGCTGACGGAAGTCCTCGACTTCATTGCGGAATATGCGACTTACCTGCTCGGATCGGGCGTGCACACCTCGCGCGTGATCCGCAACTCGCAGCGTATCGGAGCCTCGCAGGGGGTCGACCTCCAGTTGTCGAGTTTCCAGAAAAGCACGATTATCACCGCCCACGACGAAGAGAGCGGCGAGGCCATCACCCGCGTAGTGAAGATCCCGGCGCTGCCGGTCAGCTTCGAGCGCAACTCCGACCTGAGCGCCCTGAGCTGGGATGCGCTGGACGAAGGGCTTCCGCTCTCCGAAATCCGGAAGCGCTACGACGAACTGACTGCAAAACCGCGCATAGACCCAATCTTCGTCCTGCTGACCGTGGGGCTGGCCAACGCCTCGTTCTGCCGGCTGTTCGGGGGCGACTGGATCGCCATGGGCATCGTCTTCACCTCGACGCTCGTGGGTTTCGCCGCCAAACAGCGTATGCAGGCACACGGCGTGAACCACTTCCTGATCTTCATCATCTCGGCTTTCATGGCGTCGCTGTGCGCCTCGGCAGCCCTGAGGTTCGACTGTTCGGCGGAAACGGCGCTCGCGACGAGCGTCCTGTTCCTCGTACCGGGGGTACCGCTCATCAACGGCGTGATCGACATCGTCGAGGGGCACATTCTGATCGGGTGCAGCCGCCTGATCAACGCCCTGTTGCTTATCATCTGCATCGCCATCGGCCTGTCGGCGACATTGTTAATGGTTAAAGACGGATTGCTATGATCGCTGCGGACATCCTTCTCGACGGGCTCTTTGCGGCCATCGCGGCCATCGGTTTCGGCGCCGTTTCCGACCCGCCGATGCGGGCTTTCCCCCGTATCGCCCTGCTGGCGGCCATGGGGCACGCCCTGCGGTTCTGCCTGATGCACTACTTTTCGGTCGACATCGCCACGGCCTCGCTGTTTGCCTCGATCAGCATCGGATTCGGCAGCCTGTGGCTGGGGCGCGGCATCCGCTGCCCGATGACGGCCCTCTACATCCCCGCCCTGCTGCCGATGGTTCCCGGCATCTATGCCTACAAGACCGTCTTTTCGCTCATCATGTTCCTGCAATCGCTCAACGACCCGGGGGAGGGGTTGCAATACATGCAGCAATTCTTCCTCAACGCAACCGTATCGCTGAGCGTGATAGCGCTGCTGGCAGCGGGGGCTACGCTGCCCATCTTTGTATTCAACCACCAGGCATTCTCGCTCACGCGGCGCCGCAAGCATACCGACAAATAACGATCCATGGAAATCTTCTGGAACACCATCGCCTCCTATAACGCCGCGACATGGCCCGTACAGACCCTACTGACGCTGGTTGCGGCCACGCTGACGCTGCTGCTCTATCTGCGTCCGACGCCCGGGGTACGCATCGCCATGAAGACCTTTATGGCGCTGCTCAATTTCTGGATCGCTGGTGTCTATTACCTCTTATACGGCGAACAACGCGAGCACAACGACATGCTGGCGCTCTTCTGGGCGATCATGGGATGTATCTGGGTATACGACCTGGTCGTGAAACACGCTTCGCTCCAACGCACGCACAACCATACAGGCTTCGCGCTGCTGCTGTTCGCCATGCCGCTCGTCTACCCGCTCTTTTCGCTGACGCTGGGGCGTACGTTCCCGATGGTCACCACGCCCGTGATGCCGTGTTCGGTCGCCGTATTCACCATCGGGCTGATGCTGGCCTTTTCGGAGCGGATCAACATCGTGCTGGCCATGTTCCTCTGCCACTGGGCGCTGATCGGGCTCTCGAAGGTCTACTTCTTCGGCATCCCCGAGGACTACCTCCTGGCATGCAGCATCGTGCCGGCACTCTACATCTTCTTCCGCGAATATATCCGCAGTAACGAGGGCCGGCCGACAAAGCCTTCGCCCCGGGTACTGAACGCACTGCTGGTGGTATTGTGCATCATCATCGGCGCCTCCTTCGCCTTCACGATGCTGCACCAATTCAATCTCTTCGCGGATATTTGACACAACAGACAATAAGCAACGGCAAGTTTCGGAAATTGCCTCCATACAGTATCATTCAAAAGATGTCCCATTGAGGTGATATTTCTGTTATTTTTCATAAAAAAGTAAAAAAATCATCCAAAAATTTGTTTGTTAAATTGTTTTAGCTAATTTTGTCACTGAAGTTACCTCTCATTCGAACAAAATGGCGTCGAAACGTAAAACTACGATTAAGGATATTGCCGATGCGGCAGGAGTTTCCGTTGCGTTGGTATCATTCGTCATGAACAATATGTCGGGCGGAAAGTATCGCGTCAGCGCCAAAACGACGAAAAAAATACTTTCGATCTCCGAAGAACTCAACTATCAGCCCAATAATGCGGCCCGCAGCCTGCGTAAAGGACGCTCCAATACTATCGGGGTGATTCTCTCCGATATTTCCAACCCCTTTTTTTCCGATATCGCCCGTTGCATCGAAGACAAAGCCTACCAATATAAATATACGGTTATTTTCGGCAGCACGGATGAGGACGCCGGAAAATTGGACAACCTGATCAAGGTGTTTATCAACAAAGGCGTCGACGGCCTGATCATCGTGCCATGCAACGGTTCGCGGAAACACATCGAAAAAGTGCTCGAGGCCAATATTCCCTTGGTGTTGTTGGATCGTACGATCCCCGATCTCGAAGTGAACCATGTCACGCTCAACAACAAAAAAGCACTCGCTCTTGCCGTAGGGAACCTTATCGAAGGCGGAAGCCGGAAAATCGAGATGATCTCCTACGCATGGAGCGTTTCAAATATTGCGGAACGAGAAGCCGGCTACCAGCACACTATGAAGCAATTTTCTCTTTCGGAAAACATACGTATCCATCGGCTCAAGTACAAGAATATTCCAGACCAAATGGAAAAAGTCGTGACCGAGGCGGTGAACAAGGGTGCGGAAGCCCTGGTTTTTGCAACGAATACGTTAGCCATCGCTGGTATGAAAACGCTTTGCAAGCATAACCTGCGAGTGCCAGATGATATTGCAGTCGTATGTTTCGACAGCAGCGAGGCTTTTGAACTGTACTATACAACAGTAACTTATATAAAGCAACCGGTGGAGCAATTCGGACAGGAAGCACTCGACCTGCTGGTAAAAGCCATAGGACAAAAAGAACAAACAAAATGTTCGACGATTACGCTGAACCCGGAATTGGTGACGGGAAAATCATCTTCGCGGAAATAGCCCGCAGCCAATCGCTTCCCGGGGTGTTTTCTATTTTTTTACAACCGATGCTAAAACGTTATAGTAATATTTAAATTAAATATTGAATCCGGAAATACGCAATCCCAGGACACAAAAGGAAACCCAAGACCCAAATAAGAACCCAAACTGATTAGAACAATGGAAAAACAGCGATTGACAGGAGTACATCCCCGTATCGGAATACGGCCTATTATCGACGGACGGCGCGGCGGCATTCGCGAATCGCTCGAAGAGGTGACAATGAGCATGGCTCACGGCGCAGCGAAATTCTATACAGCAAACTTGCGTTACAGCGATGGTATGCCCGTGGAGTGCGTCATTGCCGACCGTTGTATCGGCGGTGTGGCCGAAGCGGCAATGGCGGACGACAAATTCAGTCGGGAAAACGTCGGTGCAGTGCTTTCGGTAACTCCGTGCTGGTGTTACGGCTGTGAAACGATCGACATGAATCCGCTGATCCCTAAAGCCATCTGGGGCTTTAACGGTACGGAACGGCCCGGAGCCGTCTATCTTGCATCCGCATTGGCAGGACACAACCAGAAAGGATTACCCGCATTCGGAATTTACAGCAGGGAAGTGCAAGATATGGGCGACCCGGTGATTCCGAAGGACGTTCAGGAAAAACTGCTCCGTTTCGGACGGGCGGCGCTTGCAATGGCACAAATGCGGGGGAAGTCTTACCTCGCCATCGGCTCATGCTCGATGGGGATCGCCGGTTCAATGGTCAACCCGGACTTCTTCCAAGACTACCTGGGCATGCGCAACGAGTTTGTAGAGTCGGTAGAAGTGGAACGCCGCGTACGGCAGGGCATCTACGACCACGAAGAGTTCACACGCGCCTTGGAATGGACTAAGAAACATTGCAAAGAAGGACAGGATTACAACCCCGAGCATCTCGTTTACTCCCGGACGGAGAAAGATGCGATCTGGGAATATGTCGTTAAAATGACAATGATCATCCGGGATCTGATGATTGGAAATCCGAAATTGGAACACATGGGATTTCAGGAGGAGGCTATGGGGCACAACGCCATCGCCGGCGGATTCCAAGGGCAGCGCCAATGGACAGATTTCATGCCCAACGGAGATTTTTCCGAAGCAATACTCAATTCTTCGTTCGACTGGAACGGGCTCCGCGAAGCGTTTACATTCGCAACGGAAAACGATTCACTCAACGGAGCCTCGATGCTTATGGGCCATCTGCTGACCAACCGGGCGCAGTTATTCGCCGACGTACGAACATTCTGGAGCCCCGAATCGGTCGAACGTGTCACGGGCAGGAAACTCGAAGGTCATGCGGCACAGGGTATCATCCATCTAATCAACTCAGGCTCCTGCTGCCTTGACGCCACAGGCTGTCAGACGGAAAACGGCCGGCCGGTTATGAAACCGTTCTGGGAAATCGCGCAAGAAGAGATGGACGCATGCTTGGATTCCGTTACATGGTATCCCGGATCGCGCGAATATTTCCGTGGCGGAGGCTACTCGTCGAATTTCCTGACACGAGGTGACATGCCGATGACTATGTGCCGTCTGAACCTGATCAAGGGACAAGGCCCTGTACTGCAAATTGCCGAAGGATGGGCTGTGAATGTTGACGAGGAAATTTTCGACATAATCAACCGTCGCACGGATAAAACATGGCCAACGACATGGTTCGCTCCGCGGCTGACCGGCACAGGTGCTTTCCAGGATGTTTATTCGGTGATGAACAACTGGGGAGCAAATCATGGAGCCATTAGTTACGGACACATTGGGGCTGATCTGATAACGCTTGCCTCGATGCTTCGCATTCCGGTTTGCATGCATAACGTGGATCCAGGACAAATTTTCCGTCCCTCGGCATGGAACGCGTTCGGCATGGATACAGAAAATGCCGATTTCAGAGCCTGCAAAAACTATGGGCCAGTGTACAAATAGCGAAATCCTAAACCTCCAAAATTATGTGCAAAACGACGATCTATATTACTTCGGCCATATTACTGGCCTTAACGGTTTCGTGCACACAACAAAAAACTCGGAACAAAATGGGTACTTACGGATATGATGCGGATTTTCTGAAAGCTCATGCTATCGAATTTCTCGAACTTTACAGCCCGGACGGCCAGTCTAAAGTACTGATTGCCCCGGGTTATCAGGGGCGCGTCATGACCACGACAGCTGCCGGTGATGCAGGCGACAGTTACGGTTGGTTGAACTATAAACTCATCGGATCGGGCGAAGTCAGTCCCCAATTCAACCCGGTAGGCGGCGAGGAACGGTTCTGGCTGGGCCCGGAAGGCGGCCCCTTTTCTCTCTACTTCAAACCGGGAGCGGAACAGGTATATGCCAATTGGATCGTGCCCCGGCCAATCGACACCGAACGCTATGACATCGAACACCAGAATTCGCAGCGCGTAAAATTCGTCAAACAAACCAGGCTTTCAAATGCATCCGGAACACAATTCGATCTACGCATCGAACGCGAAATCTCATTACTCAATGCGGACGAATTGGCAATAGTTCTGGGCCGTCACATACCGAAAAGTGTAAAAACAGTAGCCTATAGAACGGACAATGTCATCACCAATACCGGCGACGAAGCATGGATCCGGGAAAAGGGGCTCATTTCTATCTGGCTGCTCTGCATGTTCAACCCGACACCGAGCACCACCGTATTCATACCCTATGCGACAGATACAGAAGGTAAGATACTTAATGACGATTATTTCGGTAAAGTACCCGAAGATCGCCTAATCGCAAAGGACGGAATCGTATTTTTCAAGATCGACGGCACATACCGCAGCAAGATCGGACTACCGGCGGGACGTGCAAAAGGTATTTGCGGCAGTTACGATTCCCGGAAAAAGGTGCTGACGATCCTCACGTGCACGGTACCGGAAGGTGAAGCCGCCTATGTCAATTCGAAATGGGGCCATCAGGAAGAATCCGAATTCTACGACGGGGATGTCATCAACTCCTATAACGACGGGCCCGTCGAGGACGGCTCGGTAATGGGGCCTTTTTATGAAATAGAAACTTCGTCGCCCGGTGCGGCTTTAACTCCCGGCGCTTCGATGCGTCACGTTCAAACGGTAATCCACATGCAGGGCGAAGACGCCGACCTCGACCCGATCCTCGAAGAGCTCTTCGGCCTGAATCTCGCAAAAGTTTCCGGCGTATTTTCCCGCTGATTACTTTGACTAAAACTACCCAATCTGAATTCAATGGAAAAACGACGTGTCATACCTAAAGGAATCGCATGGCCGTTCATACTGCTGACCTGCCTGTTCTTCGCATGGGCGATCCCCAACAACCTGACCGACACGATGCTCGCGGCCTTCAAACGCATCATGAGCCTTTCCGACTCGAGAACAGCATGGATACAGGTCGTCTGCTATCTGCTCGGCTACGGCTGCTGCGCAATTCCGGGAGCGATGTTTATCAAACGCTACACTTATAAAGCGGGCGTACTGCTAGGGCTGGGCCTCTACGCCTTCGGAACGTTCCTGTTCTATCCGGCCATGCTCTGCTCCTCGGTGAACATCGATTTCAGTTTCATCATGTTTTTGCTGGCAATCTTCGTTCTCTTTTCGGGACTTTCCGTATTGGAAACCTCCGCAAACTCCTATGTGCTGATGATGGGAGACGAACAGACCGCAACGCAACGGCTCAATTTCGCACAGTCGTTCAATCCGTTCGGCGCCATCACCGGCGTCGTCATCAGCCAGGTATTCATCCTTTCTCAACTGAACCTGCTTACTTCGAGCGAGCGTGCCGCACTTCCCATGGACGAACTGACCGCGATACAAGGCGCCGAACTGAACGCCGTAACCACGACCTACGTTATTCTCGGCCTGGTCATGCTTGCCATCATGCTCGCCATTCGCTTGACCCGGATGCCATCCCTGAAGGAAGCGGAAGAGAAAGTCGATTTCGGAGGCACATTCAGACGACTGGTAAAAAACAAAAATTACGTCTGGGGCATCGTTGCGCAATTCTTTTACGTAGGAGCCCAGATCGCCGTCTGGTCGTTCGTCATCCGCTACGCCATGCAGCAACTTCACTTCGACACCGTCGTGGCATCGCTCGCAAGCGATGCTCCGACAGCAAGCGTCATTTCGGCCCTTCGCGACGTGGAACCGGTCGCAGGAAAGTTCTACGACCTCTGCGAACGGATAGGTCTGGACGACCTGCTGCCACGAACGGCCGAACAAGCCGGCGCCACCTACTACATTCTTTCGCTCATTCTTTTCGTAACCGGTCGCTTTGCCTGTACGGGATTGATGCGTTTTTTCAAACCCCGGAACATCCTGACGGCGCTGGCTCTGCTGGCTACGATCTGCTGCTTCATTACTATTTACGGTCAGGGAGCTTCGGGCGTATACGGTCTGATGGGGATCTCCGGATGCATGTCGATTATGTTCCCGACAATCTATGGGTTCGGGCTGAAAGGCCTCGGCGGAGATACCAAGATCGGCGGTGCAGGCATGGTTATGGCCATCGCGGGAGCAGCCGTCCTGACTCAGGTACAGGGCATCGTATCCGATCAGGTCGGCAGCATCAAAATGGCCTACTGGGTTCCCGCAGTCGCATTCATGGTTATTCTGTATTACAGCATTGCTGTTTGTCGTAAAACCGAAAAAATATAGCATATGAAAAAAATCGTCACACTTCTTCTTACACTTGCCGCCGCATATACGGTTACAGCGCAAGAACCCGTTTCGATAAAAAGTCTTTTGGGCGAAATGGTAGATCGCACCGAGAAAGCGCGCTTTCCTTCTCCCCGATTTACCTGCAAACAGTTCAGCAGTTACGACCGGCTCACGACCGAAAAAGGAAAACCCGGGTGGTTCGGAAACTGGGATCGTACGCAATTCATCGCCGTCGAGCAAAACGACGGCCGAAGGGAATTCGTGATGATGGACGCCAAGGGCCCGGGTGCGATCGTGCGTTTCTGGATGACATTCGCCGGAGAAAACTGCGGGCAGGGCACGCTGCGCATTTACATCGACGACATGCAGGCTCCCGTAATCGAAGGCCGTGCTTTCGACGTATTGAGCGGCAACATCGTATCGGACGCACCGCTGGCCGCATCCGTTTCGGAGCTTTCTCCCTACGACCAACGGGGTCACAACCTTTATTTCCCGATACCCTATGCAAAACGCTGTAAAGTCACTTATGAAACCGAAAACATCTACGAAGACGGTATCGGAGGAAAGGGTCGCAGCGAGTGCGTTTACTACAACATCAATTACCGGACATACACGGAAAGCACCAAGGTCATTTCCTATTCGGCCGCCGAAATGGCCCGGAACCGCAGCCTGATCGCACGCACGCTCAAACAACTGAAAGAGATGGATCGCGGCCTCAAAGGCGTACGCCTCACAAGTATGCCGCTCAATGCCGAACTGGCACCCGGAGAGCGTAAGAGCATCGACATTACAGGGTCGAAGGCCGTCCGCCGCATCGGCATGCGCATCGATGCCGCCGACATACCGCAGGCCCTGCGCTCGGTCGTGCTGGAAATGAGTTTCGACGGCGAAAGAACCGTATGGATTCCCGCAGGGGATTTCTTCGGTACAGGGCCCCGACGGATTTACACCAACACATGGTATACGTCCGTATCGGAAGACGGCATGATGAACGCCTATTGGGTAATGCCGTTCGAAAAGGAGTGCCGCATCACGCTGCTCAACGAGGGCAGGGAAACCGTCCGGATCTCCGACGCGGAGGCAGAGTTCGCTTCATGGAAATGGGACGACCGATCCATGCACTTCGGAGCGTCGTGGCACCAGTACAATGAACTTTATACCGGCGGTCTGAAAGATGCGTCGGGCGAGAACGAGGGACTCTGCGACCTGAATTTCGTCACGCTTACCGGCAAAGGCGTCTACATCGGCGACGGGGTGGCGTTGTTCAACACGACCTACGCATGGTGGGGTGAAGGCGACGAAAAAGTCTATGTCGACTCAGAAACATTCCCGTCGCACATAGGCACCGGAACCGAAGATTACTACGGATACGCATGGTGCCGTCCCGAAACGTTCACCGACCATCCTTTCATCGCCCAACCATGCGGAGAGGGAAGCTATTCCCCCGCCTATACGACCAATACACGCCTGCGTGCTCTGGACGGAATTCCTTTTACCGAATCCATCCAATTCGACATGGAACTGTGGCACTGGGCCAAGGGGTATATCGACTACGCCTGCTCGACGTTCTGGTATGCGATGCCCGGCACGACGTCGAACATTGCGCCCGACCTTAAGGGTGTACACCGTAAAGTAGCTATGAGCCGGAACGATATTATGCCCGAACGTACGGAACTGTCGGTCGAGGGCGAAGCGATGCGTGCGGTCGCACGTGACGGCGGGCATTTCGAATACCGTTTCCTCCACTCTGAAAAACTCAGCGGAGGCATGCAGCTATTCTGGTGTAATGCAACCGAAAAGCAGCGGTTGACAGTGGAATTCGACAACGCTTTCGAATTTTCCGGGCCTATCTCGGCTCTTTGCGGTACGGATCGCAACGGATACACCGTAAACATTTACCTGAATGGTCGGCTACTCGGATCCGAAGTAGATTTCAACGCACCGAAATTCGAAGTGAAACGCATAGCCTTGGGCGAAGGTGAACTTGTGAAAGGCACGAACCGGCTTGAATTCGAAATTGTCGGATCGTCCGGCCCGTCCGGCCAAGGTCATATGGGTATCGACAAAATCATATTCGGTCATTAATCCAACAAACCCCGACGCTATGAAAATCCAATTCCAAACCGTTCTGGTTATGTTATTTGCAGTCGCGTTTACACCGCAAATTCGCGCCGCGCAGCCAGCACGTTACGACTGGGCCGAAGAAATCCGCACATTATCCCGGCCCGAACTGTTGCCCCGCTACCGGACGGGCTGCATCGTCGAGGGGATTTCGTCGTTCGACCCGACCGGGGGCAACGACGACGGGTTCTCGGGCCGTTACTCGTATATCCGCAAAGAGAACGGCAAACTCGTACTCGCCGACCTGAAAGGCCCCGGCGTGATAAACCGCATCTTCACCCCGACCCCGACCTGCGACACCATTTCGTTCTACTTCGACGGAGAGTCGATCCCCCGGATATCACTGCCGTTCGAAGATCTTTTTTCCGGCAAAATATTCCCATTCGCCGAACCGGTTTGCGACAATGAAATCGGAGGATTTTTCTGTTACCTGCCGATTCCGTACGAGAAATCATGTAAAATCGTTTTCAGCGGTGAGAAAATTCTGTTCCACCAGATACAATATCGCAACCTCCCGGGATACAGCGTAAAGTCATTCGACATAAATGACATACCGACAGATGCACTGGATGAGATTCGCCGTGTATGGGCCGTTCCGGCCGTACCGGCAAACGCCCGGGTGGCAAGTAGTCAGGCAATGCTCAAACCGGGAGAAGAAATCGTACTCTACCGAAACAACCGCCCGGGACGCATTCTTGGATTCGAGATAGACGGCGGCACATCGTTCGAGGGGCCGAACAAAGATGTAATCCTCTCTGCCCGGTGGGATGACGACCAAACCGAGGCGATTTATGCACCCTTACAGGATTTTTTCGGATATGCCTACGGAAAACCGGCGATGAGCAGTATCCTCGTAGGTAATAGAGATGGGGTGAACTATTGCTATATGCCCTGTCCCTATGACCGAAAAGCAGAGATCAGGTTAACCTACAAACAGCGCAAGGGAGCGAAGCAAGAGCCGATCCGAATCGATTCGAAGATCTATTACAGCGACCAAAAACGCGATGCTACCGCCGAAGGTAAATTTTACACAGTCTGGAACCGCGAGATCGATCCGCCGAAAGGCCGTTATTACCCGTTTGCCGAACTGAAAGGAAAAGGGCACTATGTAGGCAATGTCCATCAGGCCCAAGGGCTCATTCCCGGCATGACGCTTTTTTTCGAAGGTGACGACTCGATCCGCGTGGATGGGGTGATGCGCATCCACGGTACTGGATCCGAAGATTTCTACAACGGCGGCTGGTATGCCGTAATGGATCGCTGGGACAGGGGCATGAACCTGCCCCTCCACGGAGCGTTGGACTACTCCCTGCCGATGGCCCGAACCGGAGGCTATCGTTTGTGCCTCTCCGACAAAATGAGTTTCGAACACGATTTCTACATCGGAATCGAACACGGCCCCGAAAGGAACGAATATCCGGTGGATTACACTTCGGTCGCCTTTTATTACTGCGACCGTGCCCCCTTACGGCACAAGGAACCCACCGAAAAACTTCGAACGGTCTACCAGCCCGACAAACACACATTTTATCCGCAGCTCATGGATTTCAACCTCGCCAGAGGGTTGAAAGTCAGCCTGGACGACTACGTCCGCACCGAAGTTACCGAACATAGCGGAAAAATCCGGATCAACCTGTCCGAAATTCCGGAAGGCTCATATCGCATCTACCTAACCTATCTCGAAAAGAGTACGGGAGCGGATTTCCGTCTCTGGCAACGCCAAAATCCGGTTACGGAATGGAAATCCTCGCGTGGCTCGGAAGCAGTCTGCAAGAAAAGCTATCTCGGGAAAATACATATAACGCCACAGACAGCTTCGCTGACTATCGAAGTCCGGGAAAACGGAGGAGCCGGAACCTTCGACTTCGAATGCCTTTACCTCGAAAAGGACAGCACTCCGGATGCGATAATCGAACAACATGTACAGATACGATCATCTGAAACCATACATAGAAAACCGGAACGCAATCCGTTACCAGCTGAAATCCAGCCGATAACAGTAAAAAGACACCATCCTACAGACATCGAAATTCGAGCCGGAGTTTCCAATCGTATCACAATACCACCGACCGAACGGATCGATTCGGGAATAACCACCGCTATCGCTGGTCATCAAAACGGGTGCTGAACCTGAATAAAAGACATCGTTAACACAAAACAAATTTTTCTTCCAAGTTTTCGGCAATACCGGACAGCCATGGTTCCGCAACAGCCGAAAGCACAATAATTCTATTGTTATATGTCTTCCACAATCCTATTCATTAAATACTAACCTAAATCAAAAATGACCATGAAACTAAAATTGCCAGATCGCTGCGGAAGAGGCTCTCTTCAGGGCTTTTTCGCTCTCCTTTGTTTTCTGTTGCTGAGTGTGTCCGGAACACAGGCACAGACTGCGTATGAGGTTACGGGCATTGTTTCGAACCACACTTCCCCTCCCACCCCGCTGGCAGGCGCCTCCGTTGTCGAGAAAGGGACTTCTCGAGGAGTCGTCACTTCATCGGACGGAAGTTACTCAATCCGGGTTTCATCGCCCGATGCCGTGCTGATCTATTCGTTCTTCGGCTGCAAAAGCCAGGAAATAACAGTATCAGGCCGTACGCAGATTAACATCTCGCTGCAAGAAGATGCGATCGCTCTCGAAGAGGTCGTAGCCATCGGATACGGATCGATGAAAAAGTCGGATCTGACGGGGGCGGTTTCTTCCGTCAAGTCGGAATTGTTGGCGAACAAACCCATCGCATCGTTCGATAATGCACTGCGCGGCCAAATTGCAGGGGTGCAGGTTCGCCAGAACGACGGCCAACCGGGCGGAGGTGCTTCGATCCGTATTCGAGGTACTACCTCGATCAACGGAACCAACGAACCGCTTTATGTAATAGACGGCGTACCTCTGATCAGCGAATCGGTAACCGACGGACAAGGTCTGACCATCAATCCGCTGTCGAGCCTGAGCACGAACGACATCGAGTCGATCGAGGTGCTGAAAGACGCATCGGCATCGGCGATTTACGGCGCCCGGGGTGCTAACGGCGTCATTCTGGTAACGACCAAAAAAGGGCGCAACCAGCAGGGGACGGTACGTTTGAGCGCCACGTTCTCACTGCAAAATCCCGAACAGGCATATACGATGCTCAACGGCCGGCAGCTCGCACAGTTGGGCAAAGAAGCGTATGAAAATTCGAGCATGTCCGTTCCCGCCTATTTCCAAGACCCTGAATCGGTGGTAACTCGGACAAACTGGATGGACGAAATTTTCCGCACGGCCGTGACACAGAATTACCAGATTAATTTCAGCGGCGGGTCGGAAAAAGTCAATTATAACTTCTCGGCCGGTTATTTCGACCAGGAAGGTATTCTGATTAAAACCGACTTCACCCGTTATACATTCCGCGGACAGATCGATGCCGACGTCAACCGTTACATCGGTTTCGGATCGACGGTGGGTTATTCGCAGGTACAGACCGAAGGTTACGGCAACGCCAACTCGGGCCTTGCCCTGATCGCCATGGCGCAGGACATGAACCCGGCGCTTCCGGTTTTCGACGAAAACGGCGGATATACTTTCCGCAACAACCTCTCCTCGTCGACCGGCGTGAACGGCGGAAATCCTGTGGCCACGGCACACAAAGCCGACATGCAGAACCGCCAGAATCGCTTCACGGGCAATCTTTTCGCCGACGTGAAATTCCTGGGCGACGACCGGCTGGTATTCAAGACCTCGTTCGGCGTGGACGACATCTTCAGCAACGACCGCCTGTTCCTCCCCAGCGACCTGGCTGTGTCGGCCGACGGCCCCGGCAAGGGCAACGTATCCACGTTCACCACCAAAACATGGGTCTGGGAAAACACACTTACCTATAAAAACGTCTGGGGCAAACACAGCCTCTCGGCCATGATCGGCCAGACCGCCCAGAAGTTCACGCAAAGCATTGCCCGCTTGGGAACGAAGAACTTCGAGGACAACCGGCTGGGTTATCATGATTTGAGCATCGGCAAGGACGTCGCGATAACTTCGACGACCGATTCCGAATGGGCGATGCTCTCCTATATCAGCCGGATCCACTACTCTTACGACGACCGCTACCTGTTTACCTTTACGGGACGTGTGGACGGTTCGTCGAAATTCGGAGAGAACCACAAGTACGGGTTCTTCCCCTCGGGAGCTGTCGCATGGCGCATCTCGGAAGAGAAATTCATGAAAGACGTAAAGCCCATCTCGAACCTGAAACTCCGTTTGAGCTACGGCGTCGTCGGCAACGCGGGTATTGCGCCCTATCAGTCGCAAGGCAACCTGATTTCGGTTTCTCCCCCGTTCGGCCCTGGAGTCCCCAACGGCGGCATGGCACCCATGACGCTGCCCAACGCCGACCTGGCATGGGAATCGACGTCGCAGTTCGACGCGGGTATCGACATCGGTCTGTTCGACAACCGGCTCAACCTTACGGCCGATTACTACCGCAAATATACGACTGACCTGCTTTACAACGTCGACCTGCCGATGTACTCGGGTTATATGTACTCGCTGCGTAACCTCGGCGACTTAAGCAATACCGGTTTCGAGTTCTCTCTGATGGCGGTACCCGTGACCACACGTAATTTCGAATGGACATCGACGCTCAATTTCGATACGAACGTTACCCGCATCGAGAAACTCAATATTGCGGAGGGCGAATCGGCGGGTACGGGCGTAACCCGCATGGTAGTCGGCGACAAGCTGAACAACATCTGGGGCTATAAAACGAACGGCATTGCCCAGCTGGACGAAGATCTGACGCAGGTAGCGCAGTTCCCCAACCGCCCGATGGTGGCCGGAGAACAAAAATACCAGGACTTCAAGAAAGACGGCATCATCGACATGGACGACCAAGTCATCCTGGGTAACCTCGCCCCGAAGTTCACGTTCGGCTTCAATAACAGCTTTACGTACAAGAACTTCAACATGAACATCTTCCTGGAGGGAACCTACGGCAACGACATAATCAACTACACGCGCAAATCGCTGGAGTCCATGGACGGGGCACGCAACAACATCACAACGGTACTCGACCGCTGGACACCGGAAAACCCCAACGCCAAGATGCCGCGCGCCGACGTCGTTTCCAATTCTACGGCTTTTTCGGATCGTTGGGTAGAGGACGGAAGCTACCTGCGCATACGCGACCTGACGCTCGGATACACGATCCCCCGGAAGTGGCTCCGCGGCATTGCCAATATCAATGTATTCGTATCGTTCGAAAACCTCTATACGTTCACCAAATATACGGGTTACGACCCCTCGATCGGCGGAGGTATCGACCAGAACCTCTATCCTACATCGCGCAAGTATTCGCTGGGCGTTTCGATGACATTCTAATCGTGTAACCAATAACTACAACGAAGATGAAAAACAGATTTATAAATACAGTCTTTTGTTTATCCCTGTCACTTGCTTCATGCAGTGGGTTTCTGGACGAAATGCCCCTGTCGAACGTAACGGATAAAAACTATTACATCACGGAATCGGATGCCGAAGGTGCTGTCAATGCCATTTACGAAGCAGTAGGTATCGGTTCGGTCGGGTTCTGGTACGGAACCGGCAACGGAAATACTCCCTACGGAGGTCTCTTTTCCAATGATTACTGGCTCGCACAGGAGCTCATGTCGGATAATGCGATCCATGACGACTGGCGTTATGCGGGTTTCGACACATTCAGCCTCCCGGAAACGGACGGACAAGTAAAAACATTATGGTTCAACTTTTTCCGGGCTATCAATACGGCCAATATCGCCATCAATAAGATTCCGGCAATCAACATGAATCCGGACAAGCGCGACCATCTGGTCGGCGAAGCCCGTTTCTGGCGCGGTTTGCTTTATGCGGAAATGGTTAAAATATGGGGTGATGTGCCGCTCCGCCTGCTCCCCAGCGAGTCGGTAGATCCGCTGTTCAATGTCGAGCGAACCGACCAACTCGCGGTACTTGACGCTTGTTTCAAAGACTTCGACTTCGCCATCGACAACCTGCTGGATAATTACCGTGCGGGTTACGGACGCGCCAACGCCCTGATCGCCAATGCCGTCGCAGCCAAAGCAAGTCTGATCAAAGCGGCCCGCACACATGCTGCGGAAGACTACCAGGCTGCAGCCGACTATGCCTACGAAGTTATCAAAACGGGGAAATACGACCTCTACCCCGATTATGGCGATAACTTCGTCATCAGCAAGGAGCACGGCATCGAATCCATCCTGTCGATCAACTATGGTATCAACGATACGTGGAAATCGCAGTTCAACGTTTCGCTGCTTCCCTCCGAAATCCGCAAGAACAGTCCCGGAGGCAGCGAAGGCCCGGACAATGCCAACTCCTGGATTGCACCGACCAAAGACCTGTACATGTCGTTCGCCGAGGGAGATTTACGCCGCGACATCACGATCATGAAAGACTTCACCTACAGCGACGGATCGGTCTACGTATTCGAGGGAAACGCGAAGTATCCCTATTATTACACCAAATACTGGGATCGCACAGCCGAGCCGGATGGTAAGAACTCCGATCAGAATTATCCCTATATGCGTTATTCCGAAGTGTTGCTGATTTACGCCGAAGCGCTCAATGAGGTACACCAGGGCCCGACGACGGAAGCCTATAGGGCAATCAACAAAGTGCGCGACCGCGCCTTCAAGGACAACGGTTCGGGAGCCCACGATCTAAAAAACCTCGATTACGCAGGCTTCCGCAAAGCCATACTCGACGAGCGTCGTTGGGAACTCGCATTGGAAGGCTCGCGCTGGTTCGACTTGGTACGCTTGTCGACAGACTTCGCGCAGACCGTCAAACGGGTTAAACCCAACGCCTACCCCGAAGAGAAACACAAACTCTTCCCGATCCCGCAGTACGAGCGCCTGCTGAACGGCAAAATAACGCAAAACGACGGTTATTAACCACTTGATTCCGATCTAAATGAAACGACAGACAATTATCCGACTATTCGTATTTACGGCATGCTGTCCTCTGGCCCTGACAGCACGGGCCGGGCAGGACAACATCGCCCCGCTGGCACACGCTACCGTTTCGAGTGTGTTGAACGAAGCGTACGGTGCGGAAAATATCAACGACGGCAGAATCATGTACGACGGCAGCGGCGAATGGGCCTGCAAAGGCTTTGTTCCCGCATGGGGCGTAATGGACATGCCGTGGGCCCAATTGGAATGGGACAACGAGGTTTCGATCGACCGAGTGGTGCTTTACGACCGTGTTTCGCAAGTGGAACACACCGCCGGAGGGACACTTCATTTCAGCGACGGCACCGCAGTAAGCGTAACCGAGATTCCCAACGACGGAAGTGCCCGGAGCGTGACTTTTGCACCCAAAACAGTAAAATGGCTCCGGTTCGAAGCAACCGACGGAAACGGTAAGAATATCGGCCTTTCCGAAATCGAGGTCTTTCCCGCCCGGGGCGAAGACACCGAATATGTAGAGTGGGTAGACCCTTATATCGAAACCACACGCGGGCGGTGGTTCTTCTGCACACCGGCAGCCCGCCCGATGGGAATGGTAGCGGCACATGCTTTCACCCGCAACAAAAATCAGGGCGGCGGCGGATACAACTACAACTTCCCCGACATCCTGGGCTTTTCGCAGGTCAACGACTGGATGATCTCGGGCCCGAACATCATGCCGGCGGCTGGCGATGTCAATCCGATGCTGGGCATGGAGGGGTGGAAATCGCCTTTTAAGCATGAAAGCGAAATCATCCAACCGGGGTATCACCGTCTCTACCTCGACCGTTACCATACATGGGTCGAATATACGGCGACGGATCGCGTCGCATTCTACCGGTTGAACTACACGAAAGGCGACACTGCCAAATTGCTCGTCGACGTGGGCAGCGTATTGGGAAACTGCTCGATGAACAAAGCCAGGCTCCACCGTCTGAGCGACACCTGCATTCTGGGAGAGTTCGTTACGACGGATCGTTTTTGGGGCGGCCCCGACAACATTCCGCTCTTTTTCGTACTGGAGTGTAACCGGCCTTTCCTGAGTGCCGACGGATGGAATGAGACCGGCATACTGCCCGATGCGGAACAGGTCGCCGGCGACGCGGCCGGCATGGTGCTGAATTTCGACCTGAAAGATTCCAACGAAGTAATGTTCAAGATCGGCATGTCCTATACAAGCATGGAGAATGCGGCAGACAACCTGCGGGCGGAACTCGACGGATGGGATTTCGACGGTGTACGCCGGGAAACCCGCGCGATCTGGAACGACACTCTGGGCCGAATCGCGGTCGAGGGCGGCAGCGATGCCCAACGGATCAAGTTCTACACCGATCTGTGGCATGTGCTGCTGGGTCGCCACAAAATCAGCGACGTGAACGGCTGGTACCCCGACTATGCGGGCGGACGTTACGTGGAAAAACGTTCGGCCGATCCGATGAAACTTCGTCGTGTGCCGCTCGACGGAAACGGCACGCCGAAGTTCAGTATGTATGGCTTCGACGGCATCTGGCTGACACAGTGGAACCTCAACATCCTGTGGGGCCTGGCGTGGCCCGAAATCATGGACGACTTCACGGCCTGTCTGGTGCAGTATGCAGACAACGGAGGGTTGCTGCCGCGCGGCGGCTGTGCCGGAGGATACTCTTTCATCATGACGGGATGCCCCTCCACGAGCATGCTGGTAAGCGCCTATATGAAAGGAATCATGAAGAAAACAGACCCAATGCACGCCTATGAAGTCATCAAGCGCAATCACCTGCCGGGCGGTATGATGAGCCACGAAAGCGCCGACGACCTGAAATTCTATATCCGCCACGGTTATTGTCCCGACAACGCGGGCAAAACGCTGGAGTGGGCATTCCAGGACTGGGGCTTGAGCCGCATGGCGGCACGGTTGGGTAAAAAATCCGACGCCCGCGAGTTCGAACGCCGCTCACACGGATGGACACCCCTGTTCCATGCCGGCGAAAAGCTGATCTTCCCCAAAACGCATACCGGCGAATGGGTGCACACCGATCCGCTCGACGGGCGGGGGTGGGTCGAAGCCAACTCCTGGCAGGCAACCTGGTCGCTGTCGCACGACCTGCCGAAGCTCATCGGAATGATGGGTGGGAACGATGCTTTTTGCGAAAAGCTGAATTACGCATTCGAACAGGCCCGCGACCTCGACTTCGTCTATGCATACAGCGGGGGTTATGTCAGCTACGCCAACCAGCCGGGCTGCTCGAACGCCCACCTGTTTACCTACGGTGGGAAACCATGGCTGACACAGTATTGGGTTCGCCGGGTCAAAGAACAAGCATACGGCGGCATCACACCCGACAAAGGCTACGGCGGACACGACGAAGACCAGGGCCAGATGGGCGGCGTGAGCGCACTCATGGGAATAGGCTTGTTCAGCGTTACGGGCACGGAGTCCGACACGCCTTATTACGAAATCACCACACCGATCTTCGACCGTGTGACGATCCGGCTCAACCCCGATTACTACACCGGGAAAGAATTCGTCATCACGGCACACGACAATTCGCCCGAAAACTGCTATATCCGGCGAGCAGAACTGAACGGAGATGCCTGGGACTACGCCCAGTTCGACCACGAAACGTTCTCCCGCGGCGGTTCACTCACACTGTGGCTCGGGAGCGAACCCGCCAAAGAGTGGGGGAAACTCAAATATATGAATTCTGAAAAATAACAATAAAAAGCTACCGATATGAAAGCATCGTATGTTTTCCTGATAGCCGCATGGGGCCTTTTCCTGGCGGGTTGCACCAACGACCTGGAAAGCGGCAAGGATTATCCGGCCCTTGCAATGGGAAATGAGACATTGACATTTAAAATCGACAAGGTTCTTCAGAACGACGTGGACGTAAAACCCTATTTCTCGTTTTTCGACGATGTGGAACTGACCTTGAGCTACAAGGACGGCAAACCCTCGAAACTGACTTTTTCAGAAACAGGAGCCCCGTTCAGCGTAGTGACAAGCGATTACACCGATGTAGAATGGGAAATCTACACAGGCAAAAGCCCTTACGAGATACGCCTCAAAGCAACCGGGGAAGTGATCTGCTATATAACACGCGATAAGCTGGTCACGTTCCCGTTCAAGCTGGGGGCTCCTTCGAATAAGTACGAATACCAGTTGCTTCCCGTAGTAAATAGTGAGAACGAATAAAATGCACTGAAAATGAAACGTTATCAAAAATATCTGGCACTCATAGGACTCGCCCTGTTGGTTGCGGCCTGTATGAAGATTCTCAACGTCAACCATCCCGAGACAGCTCCCGTAAATACGGGGGTAGACGTTTCGATTGACATTGAAGTCACCCCCGAGGAAGACGGGAGCTCCCGCGTACTCGTTGGAATCCTGGCTCCCGAAAAGTGGAAACTCGCCGAAAGTTCGCAAGTCACCTTTACGACAAGCTACGGCCCGGAAACTATGACCATGAGGGTAGCCACCGATGCAGATACAGCCCCTTCGGGCAAAACATGGCCGGCATCCTTGAGGGATTCATTGGGAACGCAGGACAACTACGAACCCGTAGAATGGACTGCATTCATCGCAAATGACGAACTCTCGTGGAAGAACAAAGAGGCATTTACGGGAAGCGTAAAAATCCACTTTACCACAGGTGAGGAAAACCTGAAAACCAACCTTGCCTACGTGGTCAGCAACGTCAAGGAGGCCGCCGACGTGGACGTACGGGTAGTGCACAAGCAATTGTTCGAAACGACGGGCGGAGAGAACGCCACGATCGACTACACACAGCCTAAAATGTGCTCCATCGTCCCCGAAACGTTTACCTGGGAAGACATCGTTGCACTCCACTGCAACCTGTCGATTCCGGTGAACGGCGAAGATTCGCCTCTGAAAGGAGCGGAGAAAGTCTACCTGATGGCCCGAGCCACCTATGGCGGCGGAACAAACGAGGTCATTGTGGATGAGGTAGGCCCGAAGACCCTTATGACGAAAAACGGCACGGATAAGTGGATGCTCTACATCTATCCGCACGAATTTTTCGGCATTCCCGCCGGTGTGAAAATCGAGAACGTCAGCTTCTATATGGTCAATGAGGATAAGAGCATCGAAGTAAAGATGCCCAATGGCGAAGAATTCTCATTCCCCGAAAATAACAAGTAACCGATGAAGCGACTCTTCATGATAGTGCTGTTCGGACTTTGCGCATCTTTTGCGGGTGCGCAAAGCCTCGAACTGCCGTCGCATTTCGCATCGGGCATGGTACTCCAGCAACATGCCGACGTGGAGTTGTGGGGACAGGCTGCTCCAGGAGCCGAAGTACGCGTCACCGTGAGTTGGGACAAAGCGGCACACAAAGCCGTGTCCGACGACAACGGTCGCTGGAGAGTCGTCGTCCGGACACCTGCGGCGAGTTACGATCCCTGCACGCTGACCTTTGCATGCGGCAGGGAACGCATCGAGTTGAACGACGTATTGGCCGGCGATGTGTGGCTGCTCGGCGGACAGAGCAACATGCAGATGAATTTCCACGGCAATGCAGACCAACCGGTAGAAGACGCACAGCGTATCTTGCTGCGCTGCCGCCATCGGAACATACGGCTTTTCCGGGTCAAAAACGGATATTCATGCCAGGAAAGCGATACGATCCGCATCGAGGGAACGTGGACTCCGGCAAATCCGGCGAATGTGAAAGAATTCAGCGTCGTGGGTTATATTTTCGGCGAGAAGTTGCATGACCTGCTCGACATCCCGATAGGCCTCGTACAATCTGCACACGGGGGCTCCACCGCGGAGGCATGGATCGACCGTGCCGCGTTGCAACGGTTCGGCGGGTTCGATCTGGACATCGAAGCCGGTAACGTGGATCCGGTATGGTACGGCACGCTTCCGACCGTACTCTACAACAAGATGCTCAAACCACTTCTGCCATTGACCGTCAAAGGTGTGATTTGGTACCAAGGCGAAGCCAATGTAAGCCGGCCGGAGCAATACAAGACGCTATTTCCGTTGTTGATCGAATCATGGCGGCGCTATTTCCGTAATCCCGACATGCCGTTTTACTACGTTCAGATAGCACCTTACGAATACCAGGGCGTCAATTCGGCCGAACTACGCGAAGTACAGCTCGAAGTCATGCAAAGCGTCCCCCACACAGGTATGGCCGTAGCTCTCGATGTCGGCGAACGGGATATCATCCATCTATCTCGCAAAGAGGTACTCGGCGAACGGCTCGCCTATTGGGCGCTCAACCACGATTACGGATATACGGCGTTCGGATGCCGCGGCCCGGAGTTCCGCTCAATGGAGGTTCGCAGCGGGCACGCCGTATTGAAGTTCGATTTCGCCCCGAACGGACTCTCGTTCTTCGGGAAAAATCCTTCGGGGTTCGAAATTGCGGGCAAGGATCGTATTTTCCATCCTGCCGAAGTACGCATCTGCCCTGCATTCTGGGGAAACGAGGGACTTGAAGTATGGAACGACAACGTGACAGAACCCGTTGCGGTACGTTACGGCTACACGAATTACGTAGACGGTGCGCTATACAACACAGAGGGGCTCCCGGCCTCCTCGTTCCGAACAGACAATTGGTAATGCAAAGAAACAGGAGCGCCGCACCGCAAAATCCAGCGGCCCGGAACGGAGCAGGGAGGGCATTTTCCCACGCTGTTCTTTCCTGAGAATCCTGTCCGAGAAACAAAAAAACAAAAAACAATCAACAGACCTAATCATGAAAATTCTGAAATTCTGTATGTTGTTGTCACTTCCGACAGCTATGGCATGTGGAGGAAACACGCCCAAAGAAGCGCTGACCGTACGCGTCGACAATGAATTCACGTCACTTTACATGCCCGATTCGTGCGGCGTAACGAGTGCAGACGGAACCATTTCAATACTTCTCGACGACGGCAGCTCGCTCTTTATGACCGGGGACTGTTTCGTTGGAAACGTAGTCGATGGAAAACGCAAGCCGGGCGAAAAAATGATTAACAATTCGCTGGTACACATCGGTTCCGATTACAGGTATCTGGGCTCGCACTACGTCGGCACGCCGGCCGATCCCAGTTCGCTGTGCACTCCGCCCGAGGCCGCGACGTCATCGTGTGCCTATTGGTATTGGCCGGGACATGGCTTTCAGCACGGGGACATACTTTATTGCTTCATGACTAAATTCTACCAGGGAGGCGAAGGCCAGTGGGGATTTGTATTCGACGGTACGGACATCGTACAAATCGATCTGAAAGATTACAGTGTCAAATCGACCGAAGAGATCTACGATGGCAAATGTCCCATACACTGGGGGCATTGCGTCATGAAAGCCGACTCCTATTATTATATTTACGGTACCCGTTATGGAACCCGTACGGGTGCTGAATATGATCCTGCACAACTGTATGTTTCGCGTACGAAATTCGACGAAACATCTGGAAATTTGGGAGCTTACGAATATTTCGACGGTCGGGGTTGGAGCAGCGATCCGGCGGCTGCGGCCGCCTGCGGAGGCCTCGACATTTCCGTTTCGGAACAGTTCTCCGTTTTCAAATACGACGACACGTACATACTGCTCACACAACGCCGCGCACAGCAGGCGGGGGATATATATTCCTTTATTTCGGATACACCCGCAGGCCCGTGGCGCAACAAACGGTTGCTTTACATCACCCCGGAACAAAATGCCGACCCGGATCTTTTCACTTACAACGCCATGGCGCATCCGCAGTTTATCAACAAGGAACAGGAACTGCTGATCTGTTACAACGTCAACAGCTACGATCTTCAGAAACCGTTCATGGACGTAAATACATATCGCCCGGTATTCCTCCGCGTACCGATGGACATGATATTGAAATAAAGGGTAAAATTCAGCACAAAATCCGATCATGGAGGAAAATTATGTAATCGGAGTAGACTTTGGCAGCGATTCGGTACGGTGCCTGGTCGTAAATGCCGACGACGGTTGTGAAATAGCTTCCACCGTGGAGTATTATCCGCGATGGGCATCGGGCAAATACTGCGACCCGGCAACCAACCGCTACCGGCAACATCCGCTCGACTATCTCGAATCACTCGAAACGGTCATTCGCAAAGCTCTTGCGGAATGCGGACATCACGTTGTATCGCGAATACGGGCTATTTCGTTCGACACGACGGCTTCGACTCCCGTGCTGACCGACCGCTACGGGACACCTCTTGCACTGCTCCCCCGACACGCCGAGAATCCCGATGCGATGTTCATGCTTTGGAAAGACCACTCGGCCGTTCACGAAGCAGATGAAATCAATGAGTTGGCGCACCTTTGGGAAACCGACTATACGAAATATTCGGGAGGCATTTACTCCTGCGAATGGGTCTGGGCAAAAGTACTTCATGCATTACGGACGGCCCCGTCACTGCGCAACGACGCCTGGGCATGGGTCGAGCATTGCGACTGGATCAGCGGCACACTCACGGGAAACACCGATCCGAAAACCATGCTGCGCAGCCGATGCGCCGCAGGTCACAAGGCCATGTGGCACGAGTCGTGGGGCGGCTTGCCGTCACAGAACTTCCTGACAGCCCTCGATCCGTTGCTGGACGGATTCCGTGAACACCTCTATACCGAAACCCACACCAACGATACTTGTGCCGGCACACTGGTTCCCGAATGGGCTGCTCGGCTGGGACTCGGCAAAGCGATCAAGGTCGGGTTGGGCGCCATCGACTGCCATATCGGCGCGATAGGGGCGCAAATCACACCCAACGTCCTCGTAAAAACAATCGGCACATCCACCTGCGACATTCTCACCGTGCATCCCGAAGAGATACAGGATCGGGTGATACGGGGCATATGCGGTCAGGTAGACGGCTCGGTAATACCGGAATACTTGGGCTTGGAGGCTGGGCAATCCGCTTTCGGGGATATATATGCATGGTTCAAAGGGCTTATGGCATGGCCACTCGAACATCTCTGCGGAGGTGCATCCTTACCGGATGAAGCAATTATTCCGAAGCTTTCGGAACTGGCCGTCCGGCTGGAGCCGACGGAATCCGCTCCCGTTGCACTCGACTGGATGAACGGCCGGCGCACGCCCGATGCAAACCCCAGGGTACAGGGGACGATTTCGGGCATCACCCTCGCCACAACGGCCCCCATGTTGTTCCGGGCGCTGGCAGAAGCCACAGCGTTCGGCTCACGGGCCATCAACGAACGGTTTACGCAGGAACAAATAGGGATCAAAGACGTTATCGCTATCGGCGGAATCGCCCATAAATCGCCCCTCGTAATGCAGATCATGGCCGATGTTGGCGGACTACCGATCAAGGTGGCTGCAAGTTCGCAAACATGTGCCCTCGGCGCTGCCATGTGTGCAGCGGTAGCGGGCGGCATCCACCCATCGGTCGAAAAGGCTCAACAGGCAATGGGACGCGGTTTCGCCACCGTTTATTACCCCGATCCTGCCCGTCGAAAAGTATATAACGTGCTTTATGAAAAATACCTGGGAATCGGACGTTTTTTCGACCGGGGCTAACCCGATTATCGGGCATTCATGCTATGAATTGATTGCATTGCTTGTATTATAATCCAAGCCACTGTCAAAATCGGCTCGATATACCTCGAGAAATCCGACGTTGTTTTGTTTATCAATGTCAGCGAAGGGTATGAGAAAAAAACGGCAAAAACCGATAAGCGAGGGCAAAAAAGGCGAGCCTAATGATATTCAGAAGATTGTGGTAACCTACCAAATCCGCAAGGAAGAGCTGTGCTCTTCCTTGCGGATTTCGCTGAAACGAATCGAGCATGAAGACTTCAATTTGAATATTGTTCGTTACGTCTGCACGGCACAAGAATAGGAACCGTTCGGTTTGCAAAATGATGAATTGAAAAATGAGTAAGCTATATGAAAAGAGATTAAAGAACGTGGCTCGGCAATCGTAAACCAAGAGCGGATAAAGGCCGAAAAAGAGAAACTACAGAAAGCAAAGGCCAATAAAAAGTAGGATAACAGAAAAGGGGCTTGCGGGATTGTCAGTGATCCCGCAAGCCCCTGTTTGTTCGAATGATTGGCCGCTTATTGCCGTTCGCTCAACTCTTTATAAAGCTCCAGCCGCAAGCCGCAGTAGTTTTCGATGATATGCCCCATTTTTTCGACGCGTTGCAGGTGCATTTCCAATTCCTGCGGCGCAACATCGAAACCAATGTCGTAGCGTGCCTTTACCAGAAAACTCTTCAGACGCGGCAGCGTGAAGATATTTTCGATATGGTTATCGTCTAAAACCAGCATCAGCTGCGTCGAGAGCGTCCGCATCCGTTCGTGCATCACGACCGGATCGTGAATATCGAACTCCAGCCCGTGATAAACATAATAGAGAGTGTGATAAAAGTAGACCGCAGCCTGCGCCATGAACAAAGCCGCCAGACGCATATTGCGGCTTTCGCTGAAGGCGTCCTGCGCCTGTTCGATCAATTCGTTGCCCAGCATCCGGAAAGTATCGAAATGAAATTTGGCATCCGCATAGGCTGCGGCAAAGTTGATCGGGTGTTTCGGGCGGCGGAAATGGTAGTGGTCGCTGCAATAGAGCAATTCGCCCTCGGAATGGGCGAAATAGAGAAAGGGCGTCTTGTTGGATTCAACGTAGTTTAACGTCATAATATAGAGATTGATGTATGCAATATCCCGGTGTTTGACGGGCATTCTGTAGCGGAGTAGCCGCTTCGCCCGCATCCAATCGTATTCGGGAGTTTCGCGCACGACCATCAGCAAGTCATAGGCCATGGCGTCGCTATGGCGTGTACCGCCGACCAATTTTCCGAAAAGCAGGATATATGCGGGGTCGAAATAATCTTCCGTCAGGCATTGAACGATCCGGGCGGCTTCGGCGGGATTGTAGAGTTTTTCCGTTGGTTGTTCGGGTTGCGGTTCTGGCTTTGGAGCAAGTTGCCCGGTCGGCTGTTCCGGAGAGGGTACGGGCTGTTGTTCGGCTTGGGTGTTTTCGGGGGTTTGGGGTTGCGCAGGCTGTTCCTGCACGGGGTTTTGATTCGTTTCCATATTGTTAAGTATTACGGATTTGACAATAGCATAGCCGTCCTTATCGTGCGCAGGGCACAACAAAGAGAATAGCAAGTTGATTAGCAATTACTTGCTAATCCGGCGGGTGAAAATGGAAACGAATAAAAAGATTGCACGGCGGAAACCGCCTGCGACTGGCCTTACGGCATGTCTGTACCGGAGTACGGACGGGATGTATTGTTCGCATAAAATAAAAAAGAATGTGCAGCTGCGAACAATACATCCCCCTTTTACAGGCTCAATAAAGTGTCGTTCGCGGGATTGCTCCCCAACGGCTCTGCACATACTGATTAATGTGGCGGCTTTATTAAGCTCCATTGTAAAAGTTGTTTTTAACGTATTGTTCGCAGGGGCAAAGATAGTAAGAAATTCCAAATATAATTACTTGGATTTGAATATTCCCATGTTTAATAAATAGTGAAGCGCTAAATTAACTATCTTTGTAGAAACCTACATGAAATCCCTACTTTTATAATTTTTGAAACTGGAGAAACTATGAGAATCAAAAAAATACAACTTAAAGATTACAAGCGGTTTAAAGATTTAACTATCAACCTAGGGGACGCACCAAAACGTATTGTTGCTCTTGTCGGACCTAACGGTTGTGGAAAGAGTAGTGTATTGGACGGGATGTTATATAAAGGCTTCTTCCATGGTTATTCTATCGGAGATAAAGGAGGTAAAGATTATCGTTATCACTCATTAAGCCAAGACCCTAATTATAATTCCTTCGAAAATATTAACATTGAATTTATTGAGGGTGATTATCCTCATATTTTTGAACAGAAGCGCTCACGCGGAGAAGCAAATACCATGTTTGCGTTCAGAAGTCCATACCGCTATAACGGTAATTTGAAAGTAACAGTATCGCAAGCAGTTTCTGACATAAAGGATAATAACTACGGTGCAACTGCTTCTTCGGATTTGGATGATAAGATGGAGCAAAATTATCGCAGAATCCACATCTTGTACAATAAATATTTACACTCAACAGATTGCAGACCAAGTGAAGCAAAAAGAAAAATCGTCGGAGATCTTAACCAATCTCTCACAAATTGCCTAGATATTAAAATCGAAAGTTTAGGAGATATTGAAAATAACCAAGGCACTTTGTTTTTTACCAAACCTGACTATACAAAGTCTTTCGAATACAATGTATTATCAGCCGGAGAAAAAGAAGTTGTAGACATTTTATTAGATCTATACATAAGGCAAGAAGAATATAATGATACGATCTTCTTGATCGATGAACCGGAGTTACATATCAACCCATCAATTCAAAGAAAGTTGTTGATAGAAATTAACAAAATGATTGGTGAAAATTGTCAGATTTGGGTTGCCACTCACAGCATTGGCTATCTCCGGGCACTGCAAGAAGAGTTGGCAAGTGAATGTCAAATTATTGCATTCAAAGAAAATACCCCATGGGCATCAGAGCCACAAGTTTTGACTCCCATGGTAAAAAGCAGGGCAAACTGGCAAGCAATCTTCGAAACGGCATTAGATGATCTTACTCAACTAGTAAGTCCTAAACGTATTATCTATTGCGAAGGGTTTCACAAACCCGGCATAGGTGGAGCTGAAAAAGGAATGGATGCACAGGTTTTTAATAATATTTTCGGGGAAAATTATCCAGACACTCTATTCGTTTCCAGCGGTGGAAATACTGAGTTGGATCAACGGAGTGAAGTTGCGTTATCTATTTTGTCAAAGGTTTTTCCTGAAGTTGAAATATGGGTATTCAAAGATCGTGATATGTCATCAGGCAAACCTAATACGGAAAATGATCGACAAGAGTATCTTCGCCTAAATCCCCAAAACCACCGGGTAATGAGGCGATGGGAAATAGAGAACTATCTATATGACAAGGAGATATTAAAAAAATATTGCTCTTGTAATGGGAAAACATTCGATGAACAATGTTATGATGAATTTGTTTCTGATGTTATAAACCAGAATTTGAAAGATGCAACAGGCCGAATAAAGAATTTTTGCAATATTACGACAAGCATCAATGCCGATAAATTCAAAATAGAATTATCTAAATACATCTCGCCTGAAACTATGGTATATCAAGAATTGGAAGCTTGTATTTTTGGAAGAGATTAATACATTGCATAACAAATATATGACATACGCTAAATTATAGAGGATATCAATTTTATAAAGAAAACCCGTCTTTGATGATATGGAAAGTCATTGAAAAAGTATTTCAAGATTGTCATTTGAAATTAAATAAATATATTAAAAATCCATTTTATCTACTTTTAATAGACATTTTTTGTGTTTTATGTCATAATACCAAAGCTACTTAAAAGAAAGGAATGACGATATGATATCAACACAAAATGTCTCATTAAGATATGGAGATAGAGCATTATTTGAAAATGTTTCTGTTAAATTTACAGAAGGTAACTGTTATGGAATTATTGGTGCCAATGGTGCTGGTAAATCTACATTTTTAAAAATCTTAGCAGGAGAAATTGAACCTAATAAAGGGGAAGTTATTATTGAACCTCATAAAAGATTATCTGTTTTAAAACAAGATCACTTTGCTTACGAAGAGAATACTGTAATGGAAACAGTAATAATGGGAAATCAAGAATTATATAAAATAATGAAAGAAAAAGATGCAATATATTCTAAACCAGACTTTTCAGAAGAAGATGGAATGAAAGCAGCAAAACTTGAGGAAAGATTTGCAGAATTAGATGGCTGGAATGCAGACTCTGATGCAGCTATGTTATTGAATGATGTAGGAATTACACCAGATAAACATTATAAATATATGAAAGAATTAGAAGATAAAGAGAAAGTTAAAGTGCTTTTAGCACAAGCTTTATTTGGAAATCCAGATATATTATTACTTGATGAGCCTACAAACGACTTGGATCTAAAAACGATTAATTGGCTAGAAGAATTTTTAATTAATTTCGAAAATACAGTTATAGTAGTATCACACGATAGATATTTCTTAAATAAAGTTTGCACAAACATTGCTGATGTAGACTATGGAAAAATTAAAGTATATCCAGGAAATTATGATTTCTGGTATGAATCAAGTCAATTATTATTAAAACAAATGAGAGAACAAAATAAAAAGAAGGAAGAAAAAATAAAAGAATTACAAGCGTTTATAGCAAGATTTAGTGCAAACGCATCAAAATCAAAACAAGCAACTTCAAGAAAGAAATCTTTAGAGAAAATCCAATTAGACGAAATAACTCCTTCAAATAGAAAATATCCATATATAGATTTTAAACCAGATAGATTACCAGGTAATGAAATTTTGCAAGTAAAGAATGTTTCTAAAACTATAAATGGAGAAAAGATTCTAGAAAAAGTATCATTTACTGTAAAGCCAAATGATAAAATTGCATTGTTAGCAGATAATGAAAATGCTAAGACAGTGCTATTCCAAATAATTGCAGGAGAACTTGAACCAGATGAAGGAAAAATAATTTGGGGAACAACAATTACTAATAATTACTTCCCAAAAGATAACAGCTACTTATTTAACAGTGATTTATCAATAACAGACTGGTTAAGACAATATTCAAAAGATCCAGATGAAACTTATGTAAGAAGTTTCTTGGGAAGAATGTTGTTCTCAGGCGAAGAAGCTCTAAAATCAGTAAAAGTGTTATCTGGAGGAGAAAAAGTTAGATGTGTTCTTTCTAAGATGATGCTTTCAGGAGCAAATTTCTTAATATTTGATGAGCCAACTAACCATTTAGATATGGAAAGTATAACAGCACTAAATGAAGGAATGTCAAAATTCCCGGGAAATTTAATCTTTACTTCACATGACCATCAATTAACACAAACTGTTGCAAACAGAATAATTGATATAAAACAAGATGGAATTGTAGACAGAGAATGTACTTATAACGAATATTTAGGAATAGAATAATTTACAATGCATACACGGTAGAGATAAATAATCTGTGTATGCTTTGTTATTTGATTAAAGAAAGGAATTTATTAACATGAATAAAATTGAAGAAATAATTGCACAAGAGCTGCAAATTAAAAAAACACAAGTAGAAAGCACAATAAAGCTAATAGATGAAGGAAATACAATCCCTTTTATCGCTCGTTATAGAAAAGAAGCGACAGGAGGGCTGTCTGATGAAGTATTAAGAAACCTAGGAGAAAGGCTAACGTATCTTAGAAATCTGGAGAGTAGAAAAGAAGAAGTTATAAAATCTATAGACTCACAAGGAAAACTAACTCAAGAAATTATAAAAAATTTAGAAAATTGTATTACTTTAGCAGAAGTTGAGGATATTTATAGACCATACAAGCAAAAGAAAAGAACCAGAGCAACCATTGCAAAGGAAAAAGGACTTGAAAGTCTTGCGGATGCTATAATTAAGCAAGATGAAAGTATAGACATAAATAAATACGCTGAAGGTTACATAAATAAAGAAAAAGAGG
>OHAJ01000315.1_pt1 | contig 34907 bp, 28 predicted proteins | sample 1577101 | NCBI WGS metagenome assembly OHAJ01 (sample SAMEA3541531, study PRJEB24748) | human gut metagenome | biome: human gut; feature: human-associated habitat; material: faeces | place: China | collected 2012
GGTGTCGGAGTCGACGGCAGAACCGGTTTTTCGGTCGGCTTTGGCGTCGGAGTCGACGGCAGAACCGGTTTTTCGGTCGGCTTTGGTGTCGGAGTCGATGGCAGAACCGGTTTTTCGGTCGGCTTTGGCGTCGGAGTCGATGGCAGAACCGGTTTTTCGGTCGGCTTTACCGTTGGTTTTGCTGTTTTTTTACCATTATTCTTATCTGCATTTTGATTGGTTCCGGCTTTCTTTACCGTCACCTTGCAGACAAACTTTTTCTTGCCGACTTTTGCCTGTACTTTTGCTTTTCCGACCTTTTTACCATGAATCGTGACACTTGTTTTTTTCTTTTTACTCAGTTTCACGTTTTTCTTGCCGGATGTAACCGTCCACTTCACTTTCTTTTTGTTGTTTTTCAACTTAACCTTAACGGTCTTTCCAACCGTTATCGTTACTGATTTTTTGCTCAGTTTCACCTTCTTCTTTGCCGCCAGTACATTTTGCGGCATCATCGTAAATGCCAGTACAAACACAAGCAAAACGGCAATTTTTCGTCTCATTTTTCTCATATCATATCCCTCCATGTCTAATCAAACAATTTCATCGTTTTACTCTACTAACTCCAAATCTCTCTCGACAGATGCATTGGTAATCGTTACGTCTGCTGCGGTAACGATTCCGGAATCCAAGGACACTTTTATCTCATACTCTCCCGGCTCTACATAGAATTCATATTTCCCTTCATCAAATGTATAGTTCGAAAGTTCTGTTGCGTCTCCCTTTTTGTGCAAGTACACCCATGTATCATCGGACACCTCGGTTCCATTTACCTTGCAGCTACCGGATATCTTATACACGTTTGTATTGATAACAACAGTATCGCTCGAACCATCCACGGTAAAGCCATAGTCTCCTATACTTGGCATACAGTAATAATCAACACACTGGTAATCGCCGGTTGGCAGCACGATGCGTGATGTATAATCCCCAGACTCATCATCGTCCATATAGTAGGAAATGCTGCTCGTCCCCTTACTTGCAAATTTAAGCCTCCGTGTCGGATATATCGATATCAACTTATCTTCTGCATCAAGCATTTTAATTTTTACATATTTGTATGGCATCGTTAAATCTTTCACAACATTGGAATCGGTAACTGTCATCCTGCCAACCGATTTCCCGTTGTGCAAAAACTCATATTCACCGGCTAAAACGTCAAATTTGAAACCGGATATATCATCCTCATCAAATTTTGGCGCCATAATTAATTTCTTGTAAACCACCTCATTTCTCATAACCAAAATCTCGTAATTTCGATACATATCTTTTGGAATTTGAAGTCCTGCCATGTCTAACAACTCACCCTTGCAGGAATACATCTCGTAATCCTTTGTCATCTCACCAAGTGACACTTCAATGGTATCAACTGTAGCATCTTCTATTTTTACATAATAAGTACCCGGCTTTAAATAGACGTTGTACGTATCAAATACGGAAAATGCCCAATAGCAATTATTTTCATCCTCGGTATCTACAAATTTATAATATCCGGAACCTTTTCCGGACACAAGTGCAAGTTCCATTGTGATATCATGAGTTTCACTTCCGGTTACTTCCACGGTGTCAACCGGGCAATCACAGGATTGAACCGTGTACGTTCCTTTCTGCACATATGCATAATAACGGTTGTCATCCCCGAGTAAATCTCTCAAATAAATGCAGGTGGAATCCTCTGATTCAAAGTAAAAGCCCGGAACATCCGGCGTATTCGCACCTGTTCTTGTCACCTTTCCGGTGATTTTATAAACCGGAAGTTTCTCATTATGCACTACATCACTGTCCTCTACCGTAAACGTCTGCCCCAGTTCAAACTGATAAGTGCCTTTTGACAAATCAGCTTCGAAACATCCGTTCTTATCCGTCTCAATCGTGTATTCACATTCCTCATCGCTTAACTTAGACAATAAAACTTCTGCTTCTGCAATCGGCAGTCCATCTTCTGTTGTCAATTTTCCGGACACTGCATAGGTTTTCTGTTTTTCCACCAGCACATACGACTGCTCATTTTCCTGTCCATCCACTGTAAGTACAATGTTAAAGGAATAATAGCCATGGTCCGTTTTGTCGTCATAATAAGGCTCATCGTGCCAGACCACATTGCGAATCTCAATATTTTCATTATTCCAATATACATTATTATAGACTGCACGGTAAATCTTTAAGTCTTCCACTACATTAGCAAATATGTCTTTTAATGTTTTTCCTTTTTCTAACGCCGGCTCATATACGAAACACTCTTCACTGTATCCCGGATATAAATTCACCTCACCTTTTGTTGCGGTAAATGCATCTATGTAAAAATGAGAATCTGTCTTGGCATCAATGTAAACCATACCTGAACCGACTGCCAGATTATCTTTCGCAAAGGAATCACTAATAACGCTCACAAAATAATCATCGCAGACTTCTTTTCTTGCATTCACTGTATACTGCTGTTCCTCGTAGACACCAACAAGTTTAATATTTTCTGCATTTTGAATCTTTGAAGTATTAACTTCTTTATCTTTAAAATAATATCCGCTTTCCCCTTCTTCATCATGCAGACTTTGTTCTAATTCATACTTTTCACCATCTGCATCCAAAGAAAGCCATGTCATACCATTCTCCGAGCCTTCCTCTGAATCCTCGCGGACAAGTTTCATCGTAACTGTTTGCTTATACTCCTTACCGCCCTGCACAGCCGTAAGCAGGAATGAATAATACGGCTTCTGCCATTCCTCATCGTCATGCCAGACAACATCGGTAATTGACTTTACTTCCGCCTTTTTACCGTAACAATAAACGTTATATGTACATTTTGTCACGTCCGGCACAAACTCCTTCAGGGAATCAGCCTCCTCGGAGATTACATAAATATCATTATAATTCAGCGAATACGACGGAACATCTTTTTCAAATGCAACGGAGCTGACAATCAATGGCTCTTTTTCGGCATAAAGCCCCTGATAATTTGACTCCGGTTTCACCGTTGGCGCCGGTGTCTCATCCGGTGGCATCATCGTCTCAATCGGCGTCGGATCCGGCTTATTGTCCGGCTTTGGTGTCGGAGTCGACGGCAGAACCGGTTTTTCGGTCGGCTTTGGCGTCGGAGTCGACGGCAGAACCGGTTTTTCGGTCGGCTTTGGTGTCGGAGTCGATGGCAGAACCGGTTTTTCGGTCGGCTTTGGCGTCGGAGTCGATGGCAGAACCGGTTTTTCGGTCGGCTTTACCGTTGGTTTTGCTGTTTTTTTACCATTATTCTTATCTGCATTTTGATTGGTTCCGGCTTTCTTTACCGTCACCTTGCAGACAAACTTTTTCTTGCCGACTTTTGCCTGTACTTTTGCTTTTCCGACCTTTTTACCATGAATCGTGACACTTGTTTTTTTCTTTTTACTCAGTTTCACGTTTTTCTTGCCGGATGTAACCGTCCACTTCACTTTCTTTTTGTTGTTTTTCAACTTAACCTTAACGGTCTTTCCAACCGTTACCGTTACTGATTTTTTACTCAGCTTCACCTTCTTCTTGGCTGCGAGAACATTCTGTGGAATCACAGAAAAGCTCAGCACAAACACAAGCAAGAAAGCAACTGTGCCTCTTACTTTTTTCATATTATATCCCTCCATTGTGTTATAGAAAATTGTGTTTTCTTAATTTTATATGAAATTGTTAGGGGCGTCAAGAAAAATAAGAGTTAAATTTCAACAAGGAAATTCACTCTTACTTATTCAAACTATTTTACTCTCCGTCACTCCGCCGTCAGCGCACATGACACATTTTTATCTGTCACGGTAACCGTTCCATAGCAAATCCTATTGCCATTATCATAACTGCACACCTCATAAGTGCCCGGTTCATCAACGATAACTAGTGCCAATCCTTTGTCATTATCTACATAATCATACTCTTTTTTTCATCTTTCTCGACATGTATCCACTTATCTCTTGCAAATTCTCCATTGGCTTCTTTGACAACGACCGCGATTTGATATCCGTTAATAGTATAATCCTGCCGTTTGTCAGCCGAATTGATTGTAACGGTTCCAATGTCTTTATCATCCAATTTCATCGTATACGTGCCATATGGAACATAGGAAAATGAGAAACTGCCATCCGCTTTCAAGTCAGCTGTAATATCACCACTAGCAAACCCATCCAAGTACAAACATAATGAACTTTCACTGTACATCGCACAGACCGGAAGTGTTATATCCTTTTTCAACGGACCATCGTCTACTGTAAAGGACTCTCCTGCTTTGAAGCAATAAGTTCCTTTTGATGCCTGGAAAGAGTATTCACCCTTGTCATTCGTATATACAACACTATACTCAGCTCCCTCTTTCCGAACATACAAGTAGATATTTGGTATCGGCGTTCCGTCTTCCATTTTTAAAACTCCGGATACTGTATACTTCCTTTCTTTTTCAATCAGTTTATAAGACTGTGTAATCTTCTTACCATCTACAGTCAAAGAAATATCAAAGGAATAATATCCGTTGTCACCGCCGCCCGGATAATACGACTCGTCATTCCAGACCACATTTTTAATCACCGCATTTGTGTAACATTTATTCCGGTATGCCACCTGCTGAATCTGAAGGTTCTCGGCAAACTCCGTGAAAATGTCTTTTAAGGATTTTTTATTATCAAGCATCTCCTGATATTCAAACAAGTTAGCATCTGAATCAAAATTCACGTTACCTTTTGTTGAAGTATAGGAAAGAATGTAATAAAAATCCTGTTTCTTATCACTTACTGTAAAACTGTCCTCAGACGAACCAATCAGCAAATTGCCTATTTGCAGTGTTGAATGGGTAAATTCATACTCTTTTCCATCCGCAATCAGTGTATGGAAAACCAATCCATTATCCACTCTGCAATACTCTACGGTCTCCGTGTAAGATACCATCTTTGCCGTAGCACTGTACTGCTTTATCAAACTTAACCGAACTAATCTGAACATCTTCCTCCTCTGCATAAAGTCCCTGTCTGGGATGTGCTGTGGCAGGTGTCTGATTTGCCGGCTGCATCGTCTGCAATGGCTTCTTTGTCGGTTTCGGTGTTTGTGTTACAACCGGTGTTGGTTTCGGTGTCTTTTTCTTTTTGCTAAGTGTAACGTTTTTCTTGCCGGAAGTAACGCTCTATTTTACTTTCTTCTTCGCTGCGTAGGCAGTCTGCTAGAACAGAGATAATGCCATCGCGAAGATTAGTAAAAGATATTGGCATGGAATACCTAAAAACACATCAAAGTCTAATCCCTCAACAATTATTTGCTTAAAATTTGTTCAAAATCTTTATAAAAGCGTTCATAACTGATAGAGCATTTTTCTCGCAATGTCGAAATTTCTGAACATTTTGCAATTTCATAAAAGTTCTCCCGACTAGCAGTATATGTTTGGTATCTATTATCCAAACTTCTAATCATTCGCACTAAATAATTCTTTGGATAATCACTACCGAAATCATTTTTATTTCCCCAAATATACTCTGGTTCAGCTGGCATTTTTGCCTATTGTATTTCAAGTTCAAATACTTGCTCTAATGCCGATTTGTCTGCCAATATCCAACACTCTATCATGCTTAAAGGTATCATCGGTATCCCTTTGTCTGAGTTTAAACCATCTTTCACTTCCTTGTATACTGTCTCATAATGTTTCGTTACAGCTATACGATTACTGCTTTTCACTCCTGTCTCTTTATCTGCATCACAATAAAATATTCCGGCATCATACTTTCCTTCACCCATCAAAATTCTGAATTTTCTTGCCGGAATTCCTCTTCCCGACACTTCTTTTGAAGAGCGTCTTTGCAATTTTACCTTCTTTACATCCTCTTTCTCAATCGGTATAAATTCGACTTCCACCCCTTTTTCTTTTGCGATATTTTCAGCATAAACTATTGCAGGACCCGGAAGCCATTTGCCTGTACTATATTCTTTTTGCCCAAAATCTGTTTTTCCTTCGCCGGTTATAGCAATTTTCATCCGAATTACCTTTCTAGTCATTTGATGCAAGTAACTTATCCAATACTTCCTTTTGCGACATATTAAGCAAAATCTCTCCCGGATACATATATTCTAATTTTGCTTTCATTGCCTCATTCTCAAAAAGCCTCGCTGCCTTTGTATATCCATTATTATCTCGATATAAAAAGACAATATCTTCGGCATCTATATAATCCATAAACACAGTGCTGTGAGTCGTTAATATAAGCTGATGCTTTTTCTCAGCATACATCTCCTTTAGAATCTCTAACAGCTGCTCTGCATAATTTGTATTTACCCCATTCTCTATCTCGTCCAAAAGCATTGTCGCATTAGAACTTTTAATCTCACTAATTGCAACAAATGCTAACAAGCGCAACATTCCATCACTCATTTCTTTTGACGATATCTGAATAGACTTATTCTCATATTCCTCAGTGCTAACAATCTGCATCCACCCCTGTCTTCCCGGTATTTCGACGTCTATATCAGAAATTCTGTCTCCAAACAACCTTGTCAATTTACTCATAAAACTTGCTTTCTGTTCATCTGTCATTTGCTTGATAAAGGATGGCAAATTTTTTCCTGACATTCCAATACTTTCCTTCGCACCTCGGCTGCTGAGCCTCATTTCATTTGGTGAAAGCATTTCAAATGACAATGAATTCTCCAGAAAATCAATAAAATATTTTATTCGGTAATCTATCGTTTCATCCCTATTTAACATTCTCAGTGCGGACGATTTAATTGCCAGTGCTCTCGGTAATACATTTGTATCCTTGCCTTCATTTTTTATGAAGCCATCTTCTCCTTTTTGATACACTAACAATTGGGTTCCATTACATACAAGTCTTTCAGAAAGCAGGCTTACCTCATTTTTACCTGAATAAATGGATAAAACCATGCTCCAGTCATACTCCAATTTGCCTTCTTTAGAAGGAAGTAAAATATTACTATCAAAATGTATTTTATTTGAATTTATTAATTTAGACTTGATATTATCCGCTGTCCAGTTCCTACGCTCCAACATAATATCAAAATCCTCTTTTATCGAGCCGCACAAAAAATCAATCGCTTGCAAAACACTACTCTTCCCTGTAGCGTTATTGCCAATAATCACACTCATTGGTGTAAACTCAACTGAAAAATCAACTAATGATTTGAAATTGTCAACCTTGAGTTTTCTAAACATAATCACAACTCTCCTTCATTCACATATAGGCATTGCCTAAAGTATACCACATTTTTTTAGCTTATACCATAATTTCCCCAGAGTCCACCTTTATGTAAATCATGCTATCAGTGTTTTACCTGTGTGTCAAGAAAAACTGAAAGCGTATTACGTCTTTAGGAGGCGTAGTACGCTTTCATAAAATTCTACTTACTCTTTTTCTACCAATTACATATCTCGAAAGCGCAAATATATTATTTCTTTATTATATTTTCATTCCTTTTCTATAACCCCGTCCATCAATTTCTCTCTGTAAAATGGACTAATTCATTGTCAAAAGCAGCCTTATTTCGCAAATTTTCATTATTTTATTTTTTATTTATTCTTTGCCAAAAAGAAAAAACGCTCATAATACGAAATTCGTTTTCTCAAATTTTAGACATATTAGGAATGAATCAAAAAAATTATTAAAAGGAGGATTTTCTATGAATAGAAAACATCAATTAAAAAACTGGTTCAAAAAACTGGAGGATTTTTATTTCTTACACATTCGTAAGTATATAAAAAATCCCAAAATACAATTTATTACATATTTGCTTTTCTGTATTGCTCAAACAGTTCCGTTTGTTCCAAGCCAAATTCAATATGCTTTAGCACTTTTAGTGTTTGCTCCTTAATTTTCTTTTCCTGCTCACTAATTTAGTGAGCAGGAACACTCCCTACCCAATCTTCTCCATGTCTGTAATTCCTTCTTCGGGCGACAGATTATAACGTTGGAAACTCTGCTCTGATTGATATCCTTTCGCAAATAATCCAGCACTACCATCATGAATTATTTGGTCTTGAGATCCCAGCTCATCCATTTTAATTTCCACCACACTTCCGAGCGTTTCTGAAACCCAATTCTCTGTAGCTGTAAATTTATATCCACCGTCTATTTTTTCAACTGTCATTGTACTTGGTCCATCATCATTTTCCAGCGCTGTCATACTTTTTCTCCAATTTTTTTCCTGCCAGACGCCTTCTAAATCATGATAATTCCACTTATCGTCTCTCTCAGAAGATTGCTTCATCCACATTTCGGAATCTTCATCATAAACAAATCCAAAACGATAGGTAACATCACGGTCAGCATAATTAAAGTGTGCAGACATTTTATATGTAACCGTAGCATTGGTACCATCCTGTGTAATATCTGCAATTTCACATGTAACAGGATCATGTTCTCTGCCTTCTTGGAATATTTCTTCTGTTGAGGCTTTTTCTTTTTCAATTGAGTCGGCAAGCACACTTTCTGCCTCCTGCTCGCTCAATTGAGGAGCCTTTGTACTCTGTCTATATAGCAAAAAGCAGATTCCTATTATTAAAATAACACCTGCAATTACCATAGTTGGTACAACCCAATGTTTTTTTGCAGTTCCTACGCTTGCTGGCTGCTTCCATTCTATTTCTTTTTGAGGGAGCATTTTCCCACAGCGATTGCACATATTTGCGGAATCTGAATTTGCAGCTCCGCATGATATACAAAACTTTGCCATAAATATCCTCCTGATTTAATGTAATAATCTCTCATAATTTCAAGAAAGCATAATACCTAATCTACAAATTTATCCGGTATCTGATATTCGTAGATATTCCATTTCGTACCATCATATGCATATACATACTTACTTCCAATCATAATTTCCTCGTACTTTGCTTCAAGCAGCTGTTTACCACTAACCACATCATAAAGACCATAAAATCTTGTCTGCCTCTCATTATTGTATTCACTATACTCTACAAAAACACCGTCACTTTTACTCTCTTTGAGATTAAGAGAGAGCGAATTTTGATTATAAACATAATACTGTTTCGATCCATCTTCTTTTTCCTCATACAATGCTTGATCTGGCCGAGTATTATTTGATCCTTTTTTTATGCTTGTCACTTTTCCCATATTATCATAAATGTCATAATTGCCACCATTCTCCACAGCGCACAGTCCCGTTGAAATTTGATCAATATCATTTGCCGTCTCGATAATAACATTTCCCTGCGTGTCCATTAATACATTTGTATTTTCTTTCTTTAAACTCAAAAAATATTCATTATCAAAATTGAAACAATCCCATTTATAAGTTCCTTTTGGCACCACTTCTTTCCCTTCTTTATTCAATATACTTACCGTATCATCATCCTCTCTGCATAGTATGTGTTCGCCATCGCATGTTAATGATTTTGTCGTCTTGAAAATCTCCTCACCAGCTGTATTATAGGCAATTGCTTCCTCCGTATCATTATTCTCAGCAACAAAAATGCCAGCCCCAATTTCACTCACTCCACCATTACCAATGGCTATTTCACTTACACCTTGTCCATCGTACAACATAACTTTTCCATTTTCTATATGTATAATTTTATCTCCACATACCTCATAACGGTCAAGTTCCTCCTGTGTAGTAATATCAGCCAGAGCATCTATCATCTTTTTTTCCTTTAAATCATAAATGCGATAATATCCTTCATATTTTTTTGCTTTTTCACCCCCCGCCATAAAGTATTGAAGCTTATTTTTTTGTGTTTCTACAAAAAGCGCTTTCTTTTTATCTGTCGTTTCTTTTGTTATATAACCAACTTGTATAAACCGTGTGGCTGTAGTATGTCCATTCATCCTTTCAAATAAATCCGCTTCAAACGGTACCAGCTGTTCACCACTCTCTGTATATAGTGCACATTTATTAATACCACTTTCTTTGCTCACGCTTGAAATGCCCTCACCTAATACATTAGACTCATCCAAAGCATCTATCTTTGCTGATTTTTCTGTCAATTTAACACCAATTTCGTTTCCCTGATAATCAGCTAATGCAATTTGTTCCCCATTTTCCCATTGCAATATGTTTTCCCATCTTGAAAGTTTTCCCTCTGTATCCGCAATTTCCCCTATAAGATTAAATTTTACCTCGTTTACATTTTCTGATGTTTTTGTGGATGATGTATCACTGCTCTTACTTTCTTGATTTGAATTTTCTCTTCGACCACATCCTGCCAACATAGCTATTGCCATGGCAAAAATCAATGTTTTTGTAACTGCTTTTCTCATAACTTTTCCTCCTGATTTAATGTAATAATCTCTAAGCCAATAAAAACAAGGCTTTCAATTTCTCTCCACCGCACCTGAAACTTTTATTCCGATATTTCTAAATACGATAACATCGTTGATATTTCATCATCTGTATACGCTTCTCCATCTTCCTCCATTTTGACAACTTCAAACGATGACCCCATACCAAGTTCAAATGTCGTTTTCAAATTATATGAGACATATCCTACGTCAGATTCATCATCTTCAATCCTCAAAATACCACTAACCTCAACATAAATTTCCCTGTTTTCTCCCATATATGTTTTCCATATGCAACTTTCAAGGCGGTCTTCAAATATTCTTCCAACTGTTTTATCTTTAAAATCTTCAAAAGACCCGTCCTTTACAATCGAAATCATCTCCGGATTAGACATATTTACGACCTTGACCCAAAACTCCGCCGGAATAAGCATGTCTATTATGAGAATTGCCGTCCACAAAATAGTTAGCGTCCATTTTCTTCCATTGACAAGTTGCACTCGTCTATAGATGTACAAAGGCAAAAAAAACAAAAATACAAGATTCAATTTTGACATATCATAGCCTGCTTTTTTGACCCTGCTGTAATCAATTAGACAGCAAACAAAATTCAGCATATATGCAATATAGAAAAGCCTATCCGCACTTATTTGATTCCATCCCGCCAACAAATACTGCAGCAATGATGATATAATTGGTACAAACACCAGAAAAACAATCGGTTTATTACTTATTTTTTTCACCACTGCTGCATTATTTTTTGGTATGCTGATTCCAGCTTGTCCAATTGTCACCCAGCCTTGAAATCCTTGTTTCCAGACCATCGTGCTCTCATTTATGTAACCGGTTTCAAGCATTTTCAATAATTCTGTCTCACTTACCGGGCCTTGTGTTTCTCCATTGAAACTGTAATACCAACTTATATCCTGCGTTTGAAAGGTGCTGTTATCCTGTTCATAACTTTTTGATGTTTTTTTGGAAACAGCCTTATTTCCACACCATGGACAAAAATTTCCTTCCCCCTCCCAATTGCATTTTTCACAATACATCTCTTTACTTCCTTTCAGCATTTACATTTTGAAACCACATAAAGCACTTTATCAATCGTCTCTTGTATAATAAGCTGCTCTACCTTTAGAACTTGTAATTATTAACATATTATCATTAATTTCATACTCATACTCCTCTGCATGCTCTTCAGAGAATTCTGAACTATCAAAAGTAGAGTATATTGTTAGTTTTGACCCATTAACTTCATACCTATCCCGAGTAACAGAATTAACTCCCCCCGGTGAAGTACATATTCCATCCGTATCAAATATAATGTATTTACCTGATTCAGACCGCCACTTTCCAATAAGTTTATTTTTCCCATTATTCATTACGAAAATCACGACCACAGCAACAATTACAACCAACGCTGCTACGCCAATTCCTACCATAATTGCTGATTTTGAAGATTTTTTTTGTAACGGTTGTGGCGGCAGTTCATGATGCGGCGGATCATACGGATGCCATCCGGCACCGCCGCCCCCCTGCAGCGGTTTGTGACACCGGGAACAGGCCATAGCCTGTTCCCCATTCATTGCTCCACAATGTTTACATATATTAGCCATATAATTTTCCTCCTCTTTTTATCACTTAACTTTACATTTTTTAACGGTACTCCATTTGCCGTATTGTTTTTGGCTGCCATTTTTTACATAAGCCCTAACGCGCACATAATATGTTTTTTTACTCTTTAACCCTTTTAGTTTCGTTTTCTCCAACCACCAGCTGCATTTTTTTGTCTTCTTCGCTTTTGTAAATGATTTGTTCAAAGCATACTGAACTTCATAACCATCCCGAGTAAGCACCCATTGCCAGGTTACCAATAGTTTCTTTTTGCCGGCTTTTTTCACTTTTACATTTTTTACTTTCTTTACGTGCGTTAGCATACTTGCGGAGGAATTGTTTGACGACGGTTTCTTTGTCGCCTGTGGTTTTGTCGTAGCAGCTGCCTCCGGATTTTGTGTCGGTTCAGGTGTCACTGTTGGCGTCACTATCGGCGTTGGCGTTGGATTCTCCGGCTCATCCGATTTTGCTTTGCTGACAATAGTCATACAAGAAAACTGTGTGCCATCTTCCATAGTCGCAATAATTAATCCGTAGCCTTCTTTTTTCGCAGTTACCAATCCGGTCTCATCAACCGTTGCCACCTCTTCATTTGCACTTGTCCATTTACATGAAACATCTGCATCACCATAATAAGCGAATAACATATCCTGCTCATTTTCATTTAAGAACAGATACGGCGATGAAATCTGAAGTTTACTCTCATCAAATTCACTTACTCCCTGCACATCACACTCAGCAACACAATTACCATCTCTGGAATAAGCACGAAGTTTTGTAGTTCCTTTTTTCAAAATCTTAAGTTCACCCTTGTCCGAAACAGTGGCAATACTCATATCATCCGTATACCAGTCTACCTCTTGCTCTGTTGCATTTTCCGGATATACAGTTGCCTCCATCTGAACGGTTGTATCCTTTACTCCGGCTACTGATGTTTTGTTTAGCGTAATCGACTGCACATCAATATCGGTTGTGGACACCTCAATCTCACAATAGTCGGCATATTTATTATCCTTCGTACTGACAAAAATCTGAGTAGTACCTACATTGTTAGCGTGTACCGTTCCATCTTCATCAACCGTTGCAATATGTTCATCCAGACTGTAAAAATTAACGCCTATATCCGGATTTTCATGGCTTAAGAAATATGTTATTTTGTTTTCTGAGCCACGTTCTATTTTGTATTTTTCTCTTTTTACAACCAATGCACCATCATCATCTTCACCCGATGCTACAAGGAAAGAAACCACTTGCACTTCACTAATATTTTTCTGTGGTGAAACTGCCACGTATTGCAAAAATGTATTACTTGAAATCGTTAGTTCACCCTCATATTTCGTGCTAAATTCATTTGGCGTACTTCCATCCGTCGTATAATAAATGGCTGCCCCTTCCTCTGCCTGCAAATGAATTTTCTTAGACTCCGTAAATACTCCTGATTTTGTATCGCAGGTCGGATTTTTTGTTGTTTCCTGCCATACATATACCGGGTAAACATCAAGGTCGGATTTCGCCTGAATAAATCCATATGTATTCCAGCCTTTGAAATTCATCTTTTCAATTTCTTCATGCTCCGGCTCCGCTGCATCCTGACCATATTCCACCTTTTGCGTACTAATCAGTTTTTCTTCTTTGTTATAAAAATTAATTGTATATGTTTGAATTTTATAATTTGCCATTAGGACAAGGTTATCTGTCACTTCTGTAACCTTTTCTCCATTCAAAGTTGTCCATCCGGTAAAATCATATCCTTCAATTTTTGTTTCTTCCGGATAATCTAATGCATCTCCATAGGAAAATACTTTTGTTTCTGCTTCTTTTGTTTCCCAGTTCACATAAGCTACGCTGTATTTGTTCTTTGTATACTGAGCAGTAATTTCCATATCATCTTTTACATTTGTAAAACCATAATCCCAGCCAACAAAACGGTAATGTTCTTTATCCGGTACTTTTGGCGATGATGCACTGCTGCCTTCTGGAACTTTCTGTGTATCAATAACATTTCCTTCATCATCTTTAAATGTTACCGTATACTGTGGTTTTGGTGCCACAATCTTTTCTAAGAACACCGGATTTTCAGCACCTTCAATTGCAAGCGCAACCGTATAATCTCCGGTTTTTGCACTAATTGCCTGACGTGGAATAAATTCGTAGGAATAACTTCCATCCTCTCCAATTGCAACCTGTCCGACATATTCATTATTGGAATCTGATGGCTCATCATTTTTATAAACTAACAATGTTGCCTGTTTTCCTGCCAGTTCTTTATCCAATTTTCCGGACACTGTATAACTCTTTCCTGAATTATCCTCTACGTCCTCCATTTTGGCACGATAGCGGTAAGTGGTTCGTGTTTCCACTTTGCTGGTATCGCTTTCTTTCGCTTCTGTTGTACTCCATGCTGTCCAATCTTTCCAACGTGACCAGTAATATGTATATCCTTTTGACGCATCTCGATAACGCCATTCCGTATGATAACTTGCCGGTACACTCTGTGTTGATGCTAAAAACCAAAGTTCAGAAGCAAAATTCTTGCCTCCTGCAACACGGTAAGCAGCATGACCGGAATAAGTATTATAATAAGACAAACAGTAATTTGTCTGCCAGTCATACCGAGTTCCTCCCATGCTGGACGAATACGTGTAATAATACGTTCTTGCCGAAGTGTTATAATATCGATAATAGTACCAATTGTACAGCGTATACGCTGCTGAATCCTGAACACTTTGTGTCTGTACTTCTCGTTTTGATGTAGTGTTGGTATACGCTCCATAAGAGTTTCTCGACCATCCACTCCATCCGCCATAACTCCAACCACTATCTAATACCGATTTGTCCAAATTCCATCCCGCATTAGAATTTGTTCTTGTAGTCGAAGTTTCCAAATCTTTGTGGCGATACTCTGTCCTCGACTCTATTTCATTATTATCATCCGGTTTTTCATCGCTCCACTCACTCCAAGTTCTCTCCACATCTACGGAAGCAACTTCCGAAATCGGAATTCCTTTTGAAAATCCATTGATAATATATAAGTCTGCTTTTGTTGCAGTTCCCTCATATGGAATATAAATTTCAATACCTTTTTTCTCTTCTCCTTTTCCCAAAGAAAATGCCTTTGACTCTGTCGAATCCAACAATTTTCCTTTGGATGTTTTTAACGAAACTAAGGCGCGGCCTTTTGTACGTTTATTTGGGTTGTTTTTTATGTCATAATTAATGATATATCCATCCTCTTTATAGTCACATTTATTTAATGTGATTACAACAGGAAGGTCATCATTCGCCCATACATATGTGGCTTTAATCGTTGCATTTCCCTGAACATTCAGATAATCTTCTGAATCCCATCCGGCAAATACATATCCTTTTTCGGCTGCCGGCGGCTCCGGTGCGGTCGCATCATCTTCAAACAAAACAGACTCTGTTTTTAGAGTTTTGCCGTCTTTATCACAAAATGTAATTTTATATGTATTCCGTTTAAACTGTGCTACAATCGTGCGGTCCGATGTAACATTACTGTATTCACCTTTCCAGCCGGTAAACGTATGACCTTTTCGCGACACGCCGGTTGGTGCAGTTGCAGAATAGCCATATCGAACCGTCTGCTCACAAAGAAGATTTTCTTTTCCATCTTTATCGTATTCTACAAAGCGCACTTTACTTGGATTATGTGCAACAATTGTTTTATTCAAAGTTGCGACATCACTGTTTGTGGCACCTCTGGCAAATCCTGTAATTTTATACTCACCCTCACTTGGAAGCGAGAACGCAAGCGATGTAGCATTTGCTGAATTTGTCGTTAATGTTTTCGAATAAGAACCACCCTTTGTCTGCGTTATCGTAAGAGAATAGCCTCCGGTTGCACAACTATCCGCTCCCCACGATACCGTCACAGCATCACCAACAGCATAATGTGTCTTTGCCGTACTAAAAGCCGGTGTGTTTGGTTTTTCTGTTCCTGTTGTACGATCATTAATCCAATCCGTATAACATCTTTTTCCTCCAATATCCGCATACATCTGCCAGCCATACACATGTCCCGGGCGTAACCTTAATCCTAACTCAGCGTTAAAATCAAACCAGAAATTCGTTTGCTCTTTATACTGATAATTAGAATTCATCATTTCTTCTTTGCGGCCAATAATATTATTCCCATCTCTGACCTGAATACCAACAGTTGTAATTCGACTTCTGTTTGGATTATATATTCTTGATTTTGCTACCATATTGGTATCATATTTATCTGCCCAGACTGCTTTTACAGATGGATTTCCTGCAACAGGTTGATAAGCCGAACCAGAGCCTTCAATTTGAGCATAATTTGTAGCATGTTTAAAATATGTAATAGAACTAATTTGATATGTTAATCTCCCCCAGCCAATTCTACATTTTTCGCTCGGATATTGCACAGTATTACCAATAATTCTTCCGCATAAATTACACTCTGCCAATGTAATAGTATTACCATTTCGAGATAATACGACACCAGAATGTCCATCATTATTTACTCTAACATAATCTCCTACAACAACATTATTCTTATCATATCTTCGCGGCAGTGAGGACTCTCTTTGTCCAAACACCTCGTAAAAAATTTTCTTTGCAAATCCCATGCACTGCATTCCGCCGTCAAAGACATTACAATCATAGGAACCTACACCTGCTGTTCCTGTATGTGTCGCACATGTATGTGACGTAACCGAATTTGCAAAACTCTCATCATTTCTTTTTAACAACTCATCTCCATTGTTTTGGTACGCTGTAATTTGATGGTTCCAAAACTTTCCATCCGGAAACCTTGTTTTTAAAGAAACCAATTTGTTATAAACGCCGCCTGCTGCCCGCGCTTCTTGTTTCTGCGTCATTGGCAAACAGGTAATCAGCATAACCAAAACAAGCATTTTAGCTACCCATCTTTTTTGCGGCTTTCTAATTTTCATTGTAATCACTCCTTCTTCTAAATTTAAACAGAAAGCATTATTGCTGCAAATAATACTACAAGCACTATATAAAACACCGCCACACACAGCCAAGCGCGCTTTTCCTTACCCTGCTTTTTCTTAGGTGGCTGTTTAGTAAACACACCATGCCACTGTCCTCCACCTGCATTAGACCCGCTGTCATTTGTAAATCCGGTTCCTGATGTCACCAGATTTTGTCCCGCAAGTTCCTGCAACAGTTCACGTTGCTTTTGCTCAACATGACAATAAGGACATTCCATGTTATGTGAAAAATAATAATGACCGCTTTTTCCACACCGCTGTGTTATCCTGTCAAAACCTTCAATTAATGGTTTCAATACATCAAGCCATTCTGACGCCTGCACGCGGCTTTTTGGATTTTTATATCCGTCTACAAAGGTTTTTACAAATAATTTCTGCAAATGAGGATGTAGACTTACAAACTCCGGAGCATATGCAGGAATATCAATGTTGTATTTATAATTCCAAAATGGGAAAAAACCGCTCTTTATATTTTCGATTGGCTGTGGTGCCACAACGGACTCCCCAATTTCTTCGCCTGCCATCTGTTCCATTGTATTGGAAAGCTGTCCATTTGCCCTTTTGGCACAGGCAAACGGATGACTGCCGCCCATCAGCAGACAAAATACATGAACTGCCAAAGCAAACAAATCTGTCTCCTTCGTAAAAGTTGGTAAGGGAGCATTTTTTAACGTAACTTCTCCACAAACTTTCTTTTGAATCTCCGGCGCCAAATACTCTGCCAATCCCACTTCACAGCGATATATCTTTTTATCCGTAATAAAATGGTACGAATCCGTGTCTACCAGCGTAACTTTATACACATCTTTGTCATGCTCATTTAAATTAATACAAATGTTTCTAGGATTTAAATCACCACAAACCTGCCCCATATTATGTATTTCTTCAATTGCTGCACACAAATTGTACGCTGCATACAACCGCACCTTTAAATCGTACTTTGAATTGCTGTAAAGTTCGGATAACGAATTATTGTACTGTGCTCGTCTCATTACATAACCGGCAAATCCATATTCGTCATACAACACATCCAACGGCCAGGTAGTATATTCCGAAGTTTTATTCGAAAATTTGCTGGCTGACATTTTGCAAATTTTCTCTTCCCGTTCCGAATCACGTTTATTCTTTTTAAAAATCTTTGCAACATACTCATGCATATTTTGTATCTCATGAATACTGCCTTCACCACCTCTTGCAATCCGGTCTTTATTAACTTTGTATACCGCACCATTTACTCCACGATACTCTTCAAACATCATTTAACTCCTTCACGGTTTTCTTTTACCGCCTCCTCTTCTCTCATATTTTGATAAATTCGACATGCTTCATCCAATTTTTCCTTTTGAGAATCCGGCAAACTGTTTATATACTCCTCATTATTTAGGTTCTCAATCATATCATCTACTTTCACTGCAGAACCGGTTGTAGTTGACGGATTGTCTGTCACCTTCGGCGTTGGCGTAGAAGTTGACGTTGGCGAAACGGCTGTCACTTTAGACTTTTGCGTTGAATTTGTTTGTTTCTTATCCGTATCACTGCTAAACAAACTTATCAAACAAATTACCAAGATTACCAGTGATACTGCCAGAACTCCTATGGCTGCTATAAGTGCAGCTTTTCTTCTTCGCTTTACTTTGTTGCGTCTCCGTTCTTTCTCCTCGTCTTTCAACTTTTTTTCTTCGCTGTCATCCCCCGTTTCTCCTCCTGTTTTTCTTTCTGTTCTGTCTTTTATTTCTCCATTAACTCCATTATCCTTTTCATCATCATCTTTGACTGGTGGCTCCTTCCCATACACCAATGCCTCATAACATTCCTGCAGCCACACCCAGTCAGGCTCCAAATAGTATTTTTTGTCTTGAGGAACAACTTCTATCGTCTCGTTTATAAGACAGACAACGCTTTTATCATCCCTAACATTTTTTACAGCACCAACAACAAAATAAACTTCTTTTAAACTTTCACAAATTTCTCTTGATGTCTTTTTATTAAACAGTCTCGTGTATGCTGCATCCATACATTGCAGAAAAGAATCCTGGTCTTTTGGTAATAAATCCCCCTCCAAAAAAGTATGTAAAAAACTTTCTGCCCCCTTTATTTTAGAATTTTTATAAACAGCATACGGATTCATAAAAAATTCTGCTGCCGCAATATAAACATTATCTTGTGAAAAATCTCCCCTTGCCAATTCCATCGTTGATGATGGTAAATTTAACAATGTGGGCTGAAAAACACCATCTAACATTCCATCGGTAACCAATAAAACAGCCGCAATATTTCCCGAGTATGTTCCAATTTCCCACGAACGCTCGCCTGCCCGAAGAGGAATTACTGATGTTCCATCCGCTCCTTTTTGTCTTTTGGTAACCGGTTTTACAATACCATTTGTCTGGCGGACAATAATTCCGCCATCTCCGGCATGTGCATAAATTATTTTCTTGCCATTATATATAACAGCAGACAATGTTGTATCATAATTCTCGATTTTTTTGTCATGCGAATCCGCATACTTTTGAATCGTTTCCATCGCATACTCATAACCGGCACACAAAACATCTTCCACATCCATTTGACCCATGCCTTTTTTAATGTTATTATCGCAATACTCATACAACTTTTCCACTGCGAGTTTTGAGCCTATGTCTGAATGAGGTGCACTTCCAACACCATCTGCTACAGCGCCAAAATAATAACCGGCACGTAATCGTCCTGTCTTATTTGAATCCTGACAAACGGTTCCTTTATCAATATGTGATTTACCCTGTATTGAAAATCCATATAAAATCATAAAACAACCTCCTGTTTTCTAATAACGTTCTCCACCAAGTTCTCTCGCATTATCCGGCAAAGGACCAAATTCTACCTGTTCGCCAACCTGACTATGAGAAATTTCAATAACGCTTTCACTCAAAAATTCAAACAGTCCCGAAAAGTCCATATTTGACAATTCGACAACACGTTTTTTTAGAGAAAGTGCATATAACTCTTGTGCATCATAATTTCCAACACCAATTGACCAGAAATTAATATGTCCATTTGCACCTTTTCTTTCTTCTGCCTGAATACGGTTCGCTGCCTCTGTCATTTCACTCTGAAGTGATGTGGATTTACCATCTGTAATCATAAAAATCCATGGCTTGTGACACGGTGTTCCCATCTTCTGATACATACGCGTACGACGCTTTACTAAGTCAAGAGCCACCTGTATTCCGGCAGCCATATCTGTGAGACCATCTGCATATAATTCAGGTGTCTGCATCTCTGTAACCGGACAGAAATCGTTAATGACCTTAACCTCTGAATTAAACGTCACAAGCGCAACATCAACTCGATTTCTTGCATCGGGGTCACTGCAGACATCCTGCTTAAACTGCTTAATTGCACTGTTCAAATTCCTAATTGCAGCTCCATTCATTGAGCCGGAAGTATCCAGCAGTAATGCACAGGACAAATGTCCCTCATTTGTGTTTCTGATAATCTGGTCAAAATTTAACTGTTCACTCATTTTTAATTTCTCCTTTTCTTTAATGTGCTTATACTGACGCAATAAAAATCAAAATTAATAATATTGTTGTAAAAACCAAATATACAATCAAATCCCACGGAATTTTCTTTCGCTTAGGCGGTTCCATAGGTGGAGGTGGCACCGGTGGTTTATTCGTCGATGAGCCTGATGAACCTGTCGAACCCAGCGAATCCTTCGACGCCGATGACTGTACAGGTGGTGTAGGTCCAATGCCACTAATAAGACGCTGTACCTTCTCCTCGATATCACAATACGGACATCTTGCTGCACAAGAAAAATAATAGTGTCCCTTTCCGCAGCGTGTAATTGTATTCTGAATATCATCAATTAATGGTTTTAACGCAGCCAGCCACTCATCTGCGTGCACCCTTTTGCCCGGATTCTGATACCCTTCAACAAAAGTCTGCACAAACAATCGTTGTAAACTTGGCTCTAAACTCGCAAATTCAGGGGCATACGCCGGAATGTCAATACCAGGCTGTTTGTCATAAAACGGGAAAAAACCATTTTTTATATTGTCAATCGGCTGTGGCGCTACAACAGATTCTTTGCCGGACAGCTCCGTCATCTGCTCCATCGTGTTTGTAACATTTCCGTTTTCTTCTCTTGCACAGGCAAATGGATGGCTTCCATTCATCAAAAGACAAAACACATGGACAGCTAAGGCAAACAAATCCGTTGCTTTTGTAAAGGTCGGCAACGGCGCATTCCGAAGTGTAATTCCTCCCGAAATTTTTTTCTGCATTTCCGGTGCCAGATAATCTGCCAGTCCTACTTCGCAACGGTATATCTTTTCATCGGTGATAAAATGGTACGAATCCGCATCCACCAATATGACCTGAAATTTATCTGCATCATTTTGGTCTAAATTAATACAAATATTTCTGGGATTTAAATCACCACAAACCTGCCCTGCACTATGTATTGTGTCAATTGCCGCACACAAATTGTAAGCAGCAATCAATCGCGTACGCAAATCATATTTATTGTTGCTGTATAGCTCTGACAACGATGAAATATTCTTTACCCTTTGCATCACATAACCAACAAATCCATCCTGGTCATATAAGACATCTTTCGGCCAGGTTACACACTTAAGCATTTCTTCAGGAACTGTGTTTTGCACCATCTTACAAAGTTTTTCTTCTCTTGCTGCATCTCGCTTATTCTCCTTGAAAATCTTAGCAACATGCCCCGGAAAATTTTCAATTTCATGTACACTTCCTTCTCCGCCTCGTCCCAGACGTTTATCCGCAACGTGGTAAATTCCGCCGCTGATTCCTTGGTAAACTTTCATTGTTTTTTTCTCCATTTAAAAATAAATATTAATGCTATTAATGCAGCTAGCTTAAATATTGTTATCGATACACCAATATGAGTTCCATCATTACTTATAGGTATGTAACAATAAATCCCAAAATCCAAAATATGAAAAAAACCAGGTAAAAAACTAGAATCATTAAAAAACACCAGCATATCATACATCCCACAGTATGTTTCTTCTGAGACTTGTCCTTTGTCTCAACCAATTTGGTATCATCACCTTTATCTCCGTCTATCGTATTCATCGCTCCTAATATTTTCTGCTGAACTTCACAGTAAGGGCAATACGAAAGATGTTTAAAATAATAGTGATTATTTTTACATTGCACTGTTTCACTCTCAAATTTTTCAATAATTGGTTTTAATGCCTCAAGCCACTCTTGCGCCTGTACTCTTTTTTCTGGATTTTTATAGCCTTCTACAAAGGTTCGCACAAACAATTCCTGTAACTTCGGCGTTAAACTTTCAAATTCCGGTGCATAAACCGGGATATCAATATTGGCTTTTCGTATATAAAAAGGGAAAAATCCATTTTTTATATTTTCAATTGGCTGCGGTGCCACAACCGAATCTCTATTTGCCACCTCGGTCATCTGCTCCATGGTATTTGTAACATTTCCATTTTCCTTTTTTGCACAGGCAAACGGATGACTTCCATTCATCAATAAACTAAATACATGAACCGCTAAAGCAAACAAATCCGTCTCACGTGTAAACGTCGGAAGCGGTGCATTTTTAAGTGTGATATCACCGGAAATCTTCTGCTGAATTTCCGGTGCGAGATAGTCTGCCAATCCCACTTCACAGCGATAAATTGTACCCTCTGTAACAAAATGATAAGAGTCTGCATCCACTAATGTTACATGATAGACGTCCTTATCGTTATCATCTAAATTTATACAGATATTTCTGGGATTTAAATCACCGCAAACCTGTCCCACACTATGTATTGTGTCAATTGCCGCACATAAGTTATATGCGGCATACATTCTGATATGCAGGTTATACTTTGTGTCGCTGTAAAGTTCTGACAAAGAAGCTACACTCTTTACCCTCTTCATGACATAACCCACAAAACCATTCTCGTCATACAAAACATCTAATGGCCAGGTAATGCACTGCAGCACATCTTCCGGCATATTATTCATTGTCATCTTACATATCTTTTCTTCACGCTCGGGACTGCGCTTGTCCGGCTTAAAAATTTTAGCGACATATTCCGGCATATGTTCAATTTCATGAATACTGCCCTCTCCGCCTTTTCCAAGTCTTTCTTCCTTCACTGAATATGTGCTGCCATTTTTTCCATGGTATTCTAGCATTTCCAAACTCCTTTTTGATTAAAAGCAGGCAAGCTGCTCTTTCGCATATTCATTTCCACAATTTGCTGCTTCCTGATAGTACATTCCTGCATCCTGCAGACTCATCCCGATTGCATTTCCATAGCCCTCCGACAGTAATGACGCAATCATTACATTAATATCGCCTTTCTCTTCCATGGTCAGATTTATATTCTGACTATTTTGAATTAACATCTGCAAATCCTGTGACATCTGATTGTTGTCACTTTGCTGCATCCGATGCCCCAAAGCAATCAGATATGTTCCCCATGGATGTTTCTCTAACACTTGAGGCTGCATAAGAAGTTGTTCCATGTCATCATACCGCTGTTCATTGTAGGAAACATAGGCAAGCACCCACTTGACTTCCGCCTCCAGTTCATCCACAGACCTGCCTCCTTGATACCCCATCTGTCCCACACGGATATCATTCAACTGCTGCAAAAGACTTCCACAAATGCGTTTTGCCGTTTCATAATCCTCTTTTTCCCGGCACATCTTTGCATCTCTTATCAAATCTAAGATTTCCATTTCTGCAATTTGACTGTCGGCTGACTGATGCCCCGGCGACACATACTGAGGCGGCTCAGATGGATCAGGTTGAGGTGGCTCATTCTGCGGAAAACTCATCCCGGCTTTTGCATAATATTCCCTGGCAATATCTTCATTTTTTATAAAGAAAATACCTTTATGATACATTTCAGCCAATCTGGCATAGGCACGTTTTTCTCCTAATTTTTCTGCTTTTTCAAACAGGCGTCCTGCCTTTGTTGGATTTGCCATTGTTCCATTTTTTCCATATAAGTAGCGTTCGCCAAGTTCACAGAGCGCCTCTCCATCTTTTTGCCCCTTTTGACGAATCATTTGCTCCAGTTCTTCCGTTGTTATACTTTTGTAATCCATCCTTGTCTCCTTATCCGTTTTCTACACATTCTTTATCTGAGCCAAATATGCCCGCAATGACTTATGAAACTTATCGGCGGTATCATAGGAATATCCTTTTAACATAATGCCGATACGGTCACCCTGAAAAGAAATTTCCAATATCAATGACCGTTCCAAAAACCAACGAATGCCCAAAATAGCACCTACAACAATTCCTCCAATAACCGCCCCATTTGCAAACATATTTGCCGCTAACCCAACCAATACGGCAAGCACTGCTATAACAAGCAGATAAATAGGATTATTCTGACACAATAATGTGCCGGAAATTTCCTTTAAATCTACAATCGCATTCACCTGTCCTTTTCCCTTCATCGTGTAGTCCTTATAATTGGCATACACACGCTTATTGGTATAGAATACAGATGTTTTTGCAAGACCTCCACCTGTCATTGCTGTAACGGCATACGAATTATCCAGAGAATCAATAATTTGTTCTGATGGTTCAACTGTAAGACCGTTTGATTTCTTTTTTTTCGTATACTTGCTATACTGCTGATTTGGTTTGTTATACTGCGTATGCGATTTACCTGTGTGCTTGTTGTACTGCGTATGCGATTTGCCTGTATGTTTGTAATTTTGTGGCGAGGTTGATATCGCGCCTCCGCAAACCGGACATTTTGTTGCATTGTTTGGTATATTCACCTTACAATTTGGGCATTTCATGGTTTTTTATCTCCTTTCCATGTTGTTTCAGATTCCATCAACTATACAAACGAGCCTCCACAACTTTTCCCGCACGAACTTTTAATGTAATTCCAAAACTTAGCAGTCCTTTACTTCCTTTTCTTAAATATCTTGCACATTTTGCTTTCGATATTCTCTGCATAGGATCTTCCCCACCTGCAATATAATATTTGGTGCGTTTCGTTATTTTAAACTTTCGGGTTTTTTCTCCCATAAATTTTACTTTTTTCGATGTATCATTTAAGCGACTTCCTTTTGTAAGTGCTCCTGATATCTTAAGTTTATTTCCTTTTATGGACGCATCATACGCAATTCCCTGCTTGTTCTTTTTACTACTGTCATAATAATAGACATATTCACTCGGATTTAATGTCGTTTCATAATACTGATATTTTGCCTTCGCCTTCACATCATGTGACGGAACAGCAAGCACACTAAATGCTGTTGTCATAAATAAACTTGCCAGAACAAAAATAACTAATTTTGTTTTCTTCATATAATTTCACTCTCCTTTAAATTGCCTTCTTCAAATTCTTCTTCGTTACTTTTTTGAATTTATAGCTCATCCCATAAATATTTCCTACCAGTTTGTTTCGCTTTTTTTCAAATTTTGACTCACTTACCTTTTTGCCATTAATAAAGAAACCATCCATTGTACTTTTATCTAATGTCGCTATTTTCTTTTTCTTACCCTTCTTATATTTGTAAACAATTTCCCTGCCATCAGTAAAAGTTCCAGAGTACATCGTAATTACACTTTTTTTCGTGTTGTAATAATACTCTGTTCCTCTCTGCCAACTATTGAATACTTTAACGATGCATTTAACTTTTCCGTTTACGCAGGCATACAAAGCAGTATCTGTTCCACCATTCCAATCCTTTGCCATTGACCAACCATTTACCATACATTCATCAATTCCATCATGGTCAAAATCAATATAGCAAAAATAGATTGGCCCTTGTGCATTTATATAGCCATTTTTCGTCAACTGCTTGTTCAATTTAAGCAGGGTAGTCATGTACTTTTTATGAACGGTACGATTGCTCATTTTTGCAGAAACATGACTGCCATTCACACCACATATAATTGCTATCAGGCATAGTACCGCAACTTGAATTCTAAAATATCTTTTCATCTTTCTTCCTCCATTCATCATTTCACTTTACATTTTTTCGTAATACTCCATTTGCCGTATACTTTCTTTGTGCCAACTTTTTTAAATGCTCTGACACGAACATAATACGTCTTTTTCCGTTTTAAGCCTCTCAATTTGACTCTTTCTGCATAAAGGTCATATCGTTTTGTTTTCTTCTTTTTGGTAAACGATTTGTTTAATGCATACTGCACTTCAAATCCATCCTGTGAAACAAACCACCGCCAAGTTACGATAAGACTCTTTTTCGCCGCCTTCTTAACCTTAACGCCGGTCACTTTCTTAACCGTGACATCATCACTTGAAGTATCATCACTGCTCCAGTTGTAATCGGCGTCATCGTTCTGTGATGATGGCTTTTTGGTAGCCTGCGGTTTCTTCGTAGACTGCGGACGGTTGGTCGCCTGCGGCTTTTGCGTAGCGTTCGGCGTATTGGTTGGAGCCGGTGTGCTTGTCGCCGTTGGCGTCTTGTCAAATTCACCGATAAATCCAACATCTACATTCTGCCCTGTATAATCGTTCCATTTACCGTTTGCATACATTTGTACATAGTTTTCTCCCCCGCAGTCAGCCGAATTATTTGGCTCATTTTGCGACCAGTTGGTGTATGTTACAGCGGAGCCGTCACACCAGACAAATTTTCCTTCTTCCTTCTCATCGCTGGCACCAATGTAAAAGGTTTTATTTAATTCTTTTACTTTTTGAGCAATCACATTATTTTTTTCTTCTGATTCGATTTTCACCAGATTTCCACCAAGTTCCTCACAATAGCGTTCTGCCAACGCATAAGGAATTCCCGCCGTGTAGAAACGGTAAACTTTGTTTCCATACGTAATCTCAGCCGTCGGTTTAAGATTCAGTGGCGTTTCCAAAATAAAACCGGAATAAATGTACGAGGACGGCATGTCATTCCAGCGTCCATGTCCACGGATTGCCGCCATATAAAATTCACTGTTACCGGCGCAATCCGGCTGTGCAGCATCCCAATTGGTATATGTAACGCTTGAACCACTCTGCCATTTCCACGGCTGTCCTTTTCCCGCCTGACTTCCGCCGATGTAATAATACTGTCTTATCTGGTCGGATACTAAATTAGTAATTACCTGCTGTTTTTGTGCATCTTCCACTTCAGCAAGTTTACTTTGCAGTTTGCCGGACAGCGTTTTCATTTCATCCCACGAATAATTCTCGTTATACAAAGACAACAAAGAATTTCCATACTTTACTATCTTCTGCGGAAGCAGACCTAATGGAACTACACAGCCACTTCTGCCGCAACTGTAATTTCCGTATTTATCATAAACGTAAATATGCGTAACATAACTTCCTACTTCGTTATTGTGTTCTGAAATGTTTACCCGGAACCGGTAAGTATCACCGGAAACACGCGTACCTCTTACTGCTTGATTGGTCCACCAGTCTTTGGCAATGTCATCCTGATCGTTTTTCGCAGTCCACGTCGGAAACTGTACGCGGTCCACCCCACTCGCATCGCTTGCCTTACATTCTACGGTGTAGCCTTTGGAATCTTTTTCTACCACTTTGATATCCGTCAATGTCGGTGCCGTGCGGTCAATATAAACAATCGATGTTGGCACACCACTTTTATTTCCGGATGAATCCCATGCATAAATATGTGTCACATAATTTCCCTGCACCGCTCCGGATTTGAGTGAGGAAAGTGAGATTCTTGCAGAAGCTGTATTTCCGGATACACTGCCCTGAATCCAGTTTGCATCCTCGCCTCGGTGTTTGTCTGTGTTCCAGGAAGGAAATTCAACCTTGGAAATGCCTACATTATCCGATACGTTACAGACTACGGTATAGCCATCCGCATTGACATCCGTGATTCGGACGTTGCTGATGGTTGGGGGCGTTGTGTCTGATGTAAAGTTTGGTCGAATTGCACATGCCAGACACCTTACATGAAACCAATTTTGTGTACAATAAGATCTACCTGCATAATTTTGATTCACTGCATTAAATCCAACCGAGTCAATTGAGGTAATAATTCCTACGTGCCCATTTTCACCGGTAGTACAAACCGAGCAGCCATTATTTGCCCTAAACACCGCAACATCACCCGGTTGATAATTTGAATATACTCTCGTCCATCCGGGTGGAAGACTATTCGATGTATATTGAATAGCATTGCCTCTTGCATATCCGGCAACCCCATAATGTGCATAATAATACTTAATCAAATCCACACACTGGTTTCCATAAACACCGTCATAGTCTAAGCCTTTTCCAATCTGTGACATAGCCCAGGATACGCCTTCCTCTTTTGTTGCAGCCTGCACCTCAGTTTTGTCAACACAAATTAAAGCTGCAAAAAGAAGGATTGCTCCAAGACTTGCAATTAACATTTTTTGTAGTTTTTTCATACTAATCTCTCCTTTCATAATTTACATAAAATACTTCTCAATCGTTTTCTGCATTCCTCTCGCCACAGGGAGTACCACATTTCCCGCCACAGTACATTCTCGATACCCAACTCCCATAAGGTAGTCTGTATTAATCACATAACTGTGATGAATTCGAATAAAGTTATCCGGCATCTTCTCCAAAAATGCAGCTAATGTCATGCGGCTATGAACAGTTCCCCACCCATTGGTAGTGATATACAAATCATGGTTCAGTATTTCCGCATAAATAATCTGCTTGATGGGTAATCGAAGCTTTTTCCCCTCACTGTAAAAGTAAAACATGATATTCTCCTCGAAACGCTTTTTCCACCCCTTTTCTATATTCCCATAGTATACAAAATCCCCGTACCAACTTTTTTTCAAAATATTTAGGATTTATAAAAAGGTATAAAAATCCATCACTATTTTATCACTTTATGGCGAAAAATCGGGTGTTGTGTCGTAACTAACGGTTCTATCGACGTAGACGGTAAGATTTTCCTATTCGTAAATTTGAAATATAGAAAATGCAAAAAAAGACAGCTGCCGCTGATTTTGCAACAACTGTCACTTCGATTATTCATATTTTCTTAAAGTCCCATTTCCTCACAGATATCCCCATACCAATACACTTCTTCTTTTTCGATATAAGAAAGTAAGATAGCATCCATTTCAAATTCCGGATTCAGTTTGCTCATATTGCATGCGGTCAGTGTCGCCTCGGAAAGGCGCAAAAACATTTCCTTTGCCTCACCGGCAGGAGCACGCTGTAAACAAACCGTATAAATTAACGGCAGCAAGTCTTCCCGCTGAATCTGCGGGCACCGCTGTTTTTTATCGGCACTCCATGTCTCTAAACAGGCACGCGCAGTCTTTACATCCCGGCACGCCTCCTCTGTATGGATATTTTCAGCAATAAATTTTAAAATCCACTCCGGAACCTGTGCACCGCCAGGCAAGTGCTTTAACTGTCTTTTTGCCTGTGCTGCATGGATTAACTGTTCCTTCTGAATCGGACCACGAAACAAATCCGAATAGCGCTTTGCATAACGTGAGCTGTCTCCAAAGACCTCTGACAAAAACTTTGCATTGGACGGTTTTGTCGCATAAACCGACTTTGCAAGTTCCCAGATAACCTCCTGCATATGCTGTGCCACCGTGTACTGGCGCGCATACCGGTTTTTATGTAAAAAACGGTCAATTTGTTTGCGCGGAGTTTCCCTGCGTTTTCCGTGCTTTTGCTGCCATGCAGGGAAATTTACTTCAGCGAGAAGTTCATCTAAGCGTTTCTTCTCCTCATCTCTTACCCATGAAAGAATACTGTCTCTGTATTGTTTCACATAATTAAGTGCTGTCTGGCTGTAACCTTTAAACCAATCCGCACGTCCCCCCATCCACCACAGAAATTCCTCCGTGGAAAAATCAAGCGTTCCCTCATACGCATTCACCAGCTCTCTCGTACTCCGTGTGTGGGAAATCACCACATTGTCTTCTAAATTTTCCTCATAGAAAGCAATCATTTTCTCGCACTGCTCCATCGATTTCTTATGGTCAATGCCGTAAAGATAAATCATTTCCTGATAATCATTGACATAAAAAGACGGTTCACCGATTCCCACCATCAAATACTGCTTCGTCTCCTCCCTGTCAAGCCCCATGGCAAATGCCATTTGAAAAACCGCCTGACGGCTCGGCCTATGATACTTTTCCAAACCAAACCAGCGGTGCATCGTAGGAAGAGAGGCGAAATCCACACGGCCGGTTCGCTGGCGGAATACTAAAAATGCCTGACGCCTCGTCTGTTTATCCGGTTCATTTTCTCCCCATGGATACCCCATCCGCTCCATAATAAATTCATCAAATTTCATCCAAGCACTCCCATTCCATACACCATTCCGACAAACAAGTAACTGCACAAAATCGGAATGGACTTGATAAATCCTCTACGAACGGCTTTCATATTCTTCCTTCTCCCTGTCAATAAACATCATAATAAAGGCGGCAAGCAAAAAGAATGCACACACTAAAATTGCCTTTTCCTTCATATAAGAAATGCATACATTTCCAAGTACGGCACCAATAATAAAGCACAAAATCACACCGTAATAAAGGATGCTTTTTGACAAACACTTTTTCTCTTTCGTATGTATATAATCGCACAAATTCTGTGTACCGCTGCGAAGATTTCCGATACACATCGTAGTCGCAATTCCGTTTCCGTGAATCTTACGGAAACTCTCTACCTGAATTCCGCAGGCAAGTGACGTTAAACTGTTTGCTAAGAGATTAAGAGAAACCGGAATAAAGCACACGCCGGCAAGGACAATTGCCTCTAGCAATACAGAAATCTGCCGCCAGTGAAGCCTTTTTTTCTCATCCATCCGAAAACGCACCAAATCAGCCAGCATAATTCCAGCCGCAAATGCAAGTACCGGAAACAAATACCGCACAACCTCCGGCCAGTTTCTCTCGGATATGCTTACGCCAAGCAACAGCATATTTCCCGTCTGTGCATTTGCAAATACACGGTCGCGCATGATGTACGAATACGCATCCATAAATCCACCGGATGCCGCTAACACGATTCCTAACTCGATGGACTCTGACATCTGCTTTGCTATTTTTTTCATTTCTATCGCTCCTTTATCACAATTGTATCACCCGGTGCAAACACCGTGTTTCCATTTGGAATAATCAATTCTTCCCCCCGCTGAATCATCACGACTAACTTTCCTTTTCCGAGATGAATCCGCGATAAACTTTTGCCTACCCATTTGTGACTGCCGTCTAACTCAATTTCAATTAGCCGCACACCATCCACATCACTCGGTGCCTTTGCACTGAGAATCAATGTGTCGCCCGGCACAAGCACTGTGTCTCCGTTTGGCGTCACATCTTTTTCATCCCGCTGAATCTGAACGAGAAGCGTCTCTGGCGGCAGCAAAATATCTCTAATCTTACTGCCCGCCCACGGATGATTTTCTTCAACCGTAAACTGGATAAATTGAACCGGCACCTCTTCGGTGTAATCGGTAAAAGTCTTTAATACGTCTTCTTTATCATCAATCATATGGAGCATTTTCGCTACATACGGAAGCAGTGTTCCCTGCAAAAGAATGGAAAAAAGCACGATGAAAAATATCATGTGAAAAATGTCGTGTTCAAACACCGTGCCGCTGCTCCTTGCCATTATCGCAAACACAATGGACGCCGCTCCGCGAAGTCCCGCCCACGAAACTAATATCTGCTGCCGCCATTTACTTCGGAAAGGCGTTAACAGCAAACATACAACCGCAGGTCTGGCAACAAACGTCAAAAACAACGCAATCATCAGTGACGGAAAGACAACCGCCGGCAGTGCCGATGGAAATGCCAACAATCCGACAAGGAAAAAGACTAACATCTGCATCAAGCCGGTCACACCGTCAAAGAAATGTACCAGCGACTTTTTATTGTCCAAATCCGCATTTCCCAGTACAATACCAAACAAATATGCACTCAGGTATCCATTGCCGCCAACTGCGGAAGGAACCGCATACGCCAAAAGTACGAAAGCAAATACTAAAATAGTATCAAAGCCTTCTGTCGTAACCTGAAATTTTTTCAACACGAAAATCGTAATTCCCGCCATCAAGGCACCGATTGCCACGCCATAAATAATCTGTGCAAACACCGTATAGGTAATGGCTCCCGCACTGATTTTGCCACCACTAATCAAACCAAGCATAATCGTAGTAAGCATATAGGAGCATGGGTCATTACTACCACTTTCCACCTCTAAAAGAGAGGCAGTCCGGTACTTTAAGTTCAACCGTTTAGAACGCAGAATCGAAAACACCGACGCCGCATCGGTCGAGCTTATCAGCGAGCCAATCAAAAGACTCTCAAGCAGTCCGATGTGAAGTGCATAGTAACAAAACAATGCCGTCAGCCCCGCCGTAAGAACAACACCGGCAGTCGATAAAATAACCGCGCGCAGAGCAATTGGTTTTGCAGCGCTCCATTTTGTTCCAAAACCACCATAAAACATAATAAAAATCAGGGCAATGGAGCAGATTTGTTCTGCCAGTTCAAAGTTTTCAAACGAAATCCGAATGACACCATCCGAGCCGAAAAACATACCAAGCACAATGAAAATCAAAAGCATCGGAACGCCAATGCGGTTCGATATTCGGTTCCCTACTAAACACGCCAGAATCACAATTGATACGAAAAGAATTGCAAATGTCATAGTACTTCCTTTCTTTGTCGTTTTTTTCGGTTACTTCTTAATCGCCCACCGCATCTTCGTAGAACGTGCCCGCCCATTTTGTGCACATTCTTTCGCTGAAGGACGTATCACATCTTTTGCATAATCGCTGTAAATACCAGCTTTGTAGCCGGACTTTAGCGCCTTTTTTACTAGACGGTCTTCGCCGGAGTGGAAGGTAAGAATTGCTGCCCTTCCGCCGGGTTTTATGCATTCCGGTAATTTTTCCATAAATTCATACAATACTTCAAATTCATTATTTACATCAATGCGCAGCGCCTGAAAGACCCGCTGACACGTTTTTTTGACGGTATCTTTGCGCTCCTTTTCCGGAAGAAACATTAACGTCTTTTCAATGACATCACGCAGTTTCTTCGTCGTGTCCATCCGGTTTCCTCTGCGGATTTCATCGGTAATGGCCTTTGCCAACTCCTCGCTGTAAGGTTCATCTGAGTTTTCATACAGCATCCCGGCAAGCTCCTCTTTGGTAATCGTGTCAAGCCGCTCTGCGGCACTGATTCCTTCCTTTTGGTTTAACCTCAAATCAAGAGGACCTTCTACTTTAAAGGAAAATCCACGCTCAGGATTATCAATCTGCATGGAAGACACACCCAAATCGGCAAGCACAAAATCAAATCCACCTGCCTCCTTTGCGATTTCGTCAATCGTACAGAAATTCTGCAGTTTTATTGTGAGAATTTCTTCGCCGTATCCCTGCTCCAAAAGGCGTTTCTTCGTCTTAGCTGATTCTTCCGGATCCACATCTGTCGCATAAATATGCCCCCTGCCCTCTAAACAGGCAAGCATTGCTTTTGTGTGCCCGCCATAACCAAGTGTCGCATCAAACCCGGTCTGCCCCGGCTGAATCTGCAGAAAATCCAGAATTTCCTGTACCATAATCGAAAGATGCATCCCTGCCGGTGTATTTCCCTTGCGAATCACATGCTCAATCATATCCTGATACTTCTCCGGCTGGTGTTCCTTATATTTTTCCTCAAATTTCTTCGGATATTTTCCACTGTAATGTACTCGTCTTTTGTGCTTTTTTTCTTCCTGCGGCATCATTTTCATCCCTTCTTTGCATTTTCTGCTTTATGATACAATATTCAGCGTATATAGGTCAAGTAAGCGCTTAAATATTTTATGACAAAATTCATGATTTATGGTGATTTTTTAATCTTTTGCAACTTTTTTTAATTCTCATTCGTAATATTTGTATAACTCAAAGGAACAATTAAACTTATACAAAAAAGGAGGCAGCAATCCGCCATCTTATTTTACCAAAAACAATTACCACAATTGGAAGTTACGCCTTTGCCGGTTGCTCTTCCTTATCCCGGATTGATTTTAATCACACGGAAAAACTGCACATTCAACAGTATGCGTTTGCACACTGTGACCATTTGCAGGATCTAGATTTAAATAATATGCGAATTGGTCCTTATGCGTTCAGCGGTGTGTCTCCGCTTGCATCGGTCTCATTATTTAACGTTGATTTTTATGAAATAAACGAATGTGAAACTTCCACCGGCATTTATCCATTCGGCACCCGTACGGTCAAAAAAATGTTTGTCGACAGTGCCCTGACTTCCTTTTATTTTCCTGGCAGCACATCAGTTGAACATCTTTATGTCTGCGGCCGCTTAACAGCATTAAAGGGTGATGTTAAATCATACAAAAAAGTAAAAGTAATTCACACATACCCTTCCGCAAAAGCCGCCTCTTTTGCCAAGAAAAAGAAACTTTGCTACGAAACACTCAAAGTTTCTGGCAAAATGAAAAAAGTGACAAAAAAGAAAACGTCCAATGGACTTATGTACTCCTGGAAAAAGGTTACCACCAAAGCAGCCAAATACCAGTATACAAAGAAAAAATGGAAAAAGAAAACTTATAAAATTCCGACTTATTATGAAGTTGTCTCCTCAAAGAAGCACTGGACAACAAAACACCAGAAAGTCCTTGACATTACTTCTTCTACCGTACTTTCCATAAAGGTTTGGAAAAAGTGGAACAAACGAATTTAACTGCATAAAATTATGTTCTTGGCCGGATATCCCCGCCTTACTGGCTAAGCCAGCAGGGCGGAGATTTTTTAATAATAATTATGACTAATCATTAAAAACTCTTGACACATACTTACATGTGTTATATAATACCAATCATAATGATGCTTCTCCTGTCTGCCAGTGGAGGGAGACGATAGGATGGAGAACACGCAAAAGAACATTGAGAAAAATTTACAGTCATCCAAAAAGCATTCTTACAATTTACACAGCCCCGGCGTACGCACTTACAAAGACAGCGTATTTTGCCGAATATTTAACGAGAAAAAAGAATTATTGAGTTTATACAATGCTCTGAACATGTCTCATTACGAGAAT
>OHAJ01000318.1_pt1 | contig 34836 bp, 25 predicted proteins | sample 1577101 | NCBI WGS metagenome assembly OHAJ01 (sample SAMEA3541531, study PRJEB24748) | human gut metagenome | biome: human gut; feature: human-associated habitat; material: faeces | place: China | collected 2012
CGATCTGCTGAGTTATCAGGTACAGGAGATCGAGGACGCCAGCCTGACCGCAGGCGAAGAGGAGACGCTGGCGGCCCGCCGTAAGGTGCTGGCGAATGCCTCCACCATCCGGGAGCGCATCTCCCAGAGCTATGCGCTGCTCTCGGGCGGAGATGATGCCCCGGGTGCCGTTGATCTGCTGGGGGAAGCTTCCAATGCGATCGATGGAGCCGCCCAACTGGACAGCGGCCTTTCTGCTGCCGCCGGACAGCTGCTGGATCTTTATTACACCGCAAAAGACCTTTCTGCTGACCTGATCGGGCGGCTGGAGGGCTACGAGACGAATGATGCAGAGCTGGATGAGATCGAACAGCGGATGGATCTGATCTATAAGCTCAAGCGAAAATACGGTGATACTGTGGAAGATATCATCGCCTTTGGACAGCAGGCAAGGGAAGAGCTGGACCGCATCCAGTTCTCACAGGAGCGGACAGAGCACCTACAGGCTGAAAAGCATCGGCTCTATGTACTGGCCCGGGATAAGGCCGAGGTACTGACCCAGACCCGCCTGAAAGCCTTTGAGGAGCTGAACAGGCGCATCTCCGGCACACTGGATTTTTTGAACATGCCCGGTGTCCGCATGACCCTGCGCCATACCCGCGGCCCCCTGGCCAGCCATGGCCAGGACAGCGTGGAGTTTTATATTTCCACAAACCCCGGTGAGGATCCCAAGCCGCTGGCAAAAATCGCTTCCGGCGGTGAACTGAGCCGTATCACGCTGGCAATCAAAAATGCCATGGCCGATAAGGACGCAGTGCCTACGGTCATCTACGATGAGATCGACAGCGGTGTGTCCGGCAAGGCAGCCAGCCGCATCGGTGAGGTGCTCAAACAGAGCGCAAAAGATCACCAGATCCTCTGCATCACCCACACTGCGCAGATTGCAGCACTGGCCGACTGCCATCTGCTCATCCAGAAGAATGTAACATCGAAGGATACCTTGTCACCGCGGCCGACAAAATCAGCGCCACGAAGGAAACGCTCTCTTTCGATCGTTTCGACAAACCCGCATCCGGACAACCGACGGACAGGAGCTGATGGCTGTGGCGCTCACACTCGAATATTTGTTCCTTTGGTTCCTGTTGTACGCCTTTATCGGATGGGTGTACGAGTCGGTTCTCGTGTCCGTTTCGGAACGTCGATGGGTCAACCGTGGTTTCCTCAACGGGCCGTTGTGCCCAATTTACGGATGCGGCGCGGTGCTTGCGATCGTGCTGTTGCATGACTTCACGAATCCCATCGAGATTTTCCTTATCTCCTCATTCGGCGCGAGCATACTCGAATACATCACCTCTTGGGGCATGGAAAAGCTGTTCCACGCCAGATGGTGGGATTACAGCCATTACCGATTCAACATCCAAGGCCGCATCTGTCTGCTCGGCGCAATCGTATTCGGATTCGGCGGAGTATTGATCATCGATGTGGTCCAGCCGCAGGTCGAACGGCTCACCGCCATGATTCCGCTGCTTGCCGTGCACATGATATGCGCGGTCGCCGCCATTGTCGTTATCATCGACACCATCGTCACCGTGGTGGGCATCGTCGGCCTGTCCGAGCGTCTCGCCAAATTCAGCGAAGCGGTGCAGGAGCGTGCGGAGAAGGCCGGAGACTCCTGGCAGTGGGGCAAAGAGGAATTCCGGGAAAAGATGCATGATTTGTCGGAATCGTCGCAGGAACGTGTTGCCAATATGCGTCAGCTTGTCTCTTCCGCGTTGAATTGGCAGCAACGTCGTATGATCCGCTCCTTCCCACGCATGCGTTCCACGGACTCCACCAAATACAGCAAGATCATGGAAACCGTGCGTGAGATGCTGCGCCGAAAGTAAGTTTCCACCGGCCACACGTGTCGTATAGCATGTGTCCAAAAACGATTTGCCCCGCCAACCTGCGTTGCGCACGCTGACGGGCAAAATCCCTTTATGCATCACATCGGATAGGGGCTACGACACTTGCGATGTGGCCGACCCCTTGTAATCGGTGATGCCGGCACCAATGTTCGGATGCTGCGCCGAATACGCCTGGTCCACACAGTAGAACGCCAGAAGCACGACGGCCACAACGGTGAGCTTTCTTGTATCGATACGACTCAGCAAGTTGTCCAATGCAGGAGCCAGCAGATACACGATCGCCAAACCGCCCAAACCAAACGTCAGCAGACCCTCGGCACAGATACGACCATTGAGATTGAGAAAATAACCGGTGTAATCCCACCAGCGTTGTCCTCCGTGGGTCTTCTCCAGATACCAGGACGAGAAGTACTCCAACCCGCCACACAAGACCATGGCGGCCAGGAACTCGAACAAGGGCTTCTTCCTCAACTTCTTCAGCAGAATAAGGATAATCACTCCGCCGGTGCCATAGATCGGCAGCCATGGCCCATGCAGCGTGCCACGATTCACGAACGTTCCTTCGGAAATGAAGGCGAGGCTCACCTCCCATACCCATCCCACGAAACAGAAGATGAAGAACATCATGACCAGATTGACCAACGAATAGCTGCGATCGGAGCTGACGGTGCGGGATTCGCGGAACCGGAACGCCATCGGCGCCGGAGCCAGACGACCAGGATAGATAGCGCCGTCCAGAATCTCCCTGCCGGTATCGATCTGGTGCAGTTGCTCGCGATACTCCTCATACTTGGTCACCGACCGCGCATGCAGGATACGCACGCCCAACCATTCGGACAGGAACCCGACGAAACCGTTCGGCTTGTCCACCGGAACAAGATTGCTGGACAACTGCTCCACCGTTTCGGCAACATCACCATAAGCGGCATGCAATGTCTCAGCGGAGGCCTTGCTGTACAGGTATTCGTCGCTGAGCAGCTCGCTTCCCTCCAATCCCGAATCCTTGGACAATCCGCGCACATGCACGTAATATTCGACGAAAAACGCCGCGTTATAGCCGTTGGAATAGAAGATGCCGCTCAAACCGAGCGTGAACAGATTGAGCAGCCACCAGCCAAGGAACGACAGGTCGGCCACGAAACACTCCCACTTGTGACCCTTCATCATGCGCCTGGACAGGCTGATGGCCTCCCGTGCCCCGATATTCGGATTTTCGGCGACGATGTAGGGCACCATACGGTAGGAATACGGTTTGATGAACGCGCCGATGATGGTGAACGTCCACAGGAACAGGAACACGTTCTCGAGCAGCATCACCTTCGCCATCGACAACCATTTGCGCGTGGTGATCGGGTAGAGGAAACGGCTCACGGGAAGTTTGTCGTAGGTCCGTCCCTCAAGCAGCATGCGCATCATGACCACCCGGTATGTCTGCTGGACGAACAGCCATACGAAAAGGTAAACGGCCAGGGACACGACGATCGGTACGGCCACGGCGACGCCGTCATTATGCACGATGGAATTGGCCGCATCGGCCATCGACAGAATGACCGAACCCGATGAGAACGAGTTGAGCAGAGACGCGAACACGCCGCGTTTACGCCCCATCATGGCATTGGTGTCGTTTTGCACGATCTGCTCCTGATTGTGCTCCACTTGCCTGCGTGCCTGGCTTTCATCGCCGACAAGCAGGTTCTCCAACACTTTCGACACGTTGTCGGATTGCGCTGTGCCATCCTCCTGCACGGTTGCGGACGGGGAACTGGCGTTCACCGACCATGTCGACGAACTGTAGGCGACACCGAACACCGAAGCGAACAGGCAGATGACGACTATCATCCAATAGTGTCTCTTATAGGCTTTCCTTGCATTGGCCTTCATGCCTTTGCGATCCATGCAGGCCTCCCTTCTTCTCGTCAATGAGATTCCGTTTTCGATTTTAACCGGCATGTTCCGTGATCGCTTTGATAAAAACATGGAAAACGGCACACGCGGCTGTCTGCGTCTTCTGCGAAACTGTAGGGTGCGTAAAACGCGGTAATGTCCACAATTCGATAGGGAGAAAGCACAGTTATGGCTCACGTCATCGATTTCAAGGAGGCCGGTTTCGATTCCGTCCTCGATGAACTGGAATGGCGCGGGTTGATTTCCCAGTCCACTGACAGGGATCGACTCGCCGAAGCGTTGAACGGAGAGCCCATCACCTATTATTGCGGCTTCGATCCGACCGCCGCCTCCCTGCACATCGGCAACCTCGTTCAGCTCATCAACATGCGCCACCTGCAGGCCGCAGGACACCATCCGATCGCGTTGGTCGGCGGCGCCACCGGCCTGATCGGAGATCCGCGCCAGTCGGGCGAACGCACGCTCAACCCGAAGGACGTCGTGGCCGGCTGGGCCGATCGTCTGAAGAAGCAGATCGGCGGCATCCTCGAGACCGAAGGCAGCAATCCGGTGCGTTTCGTGTCCAACTACGATTGGACTGCTTCGATGAACGTCATCGACTTCCTGCGTGACGTCGGCAAGAACTTCCGTCTGGGCACCATGCTCGCCAAGGACACGGTCGCCCGCCGCCTGAACTCTGAGGAAGGCATCTCCTTCACCGAGTTCAGCTACCAAGTGCTTCAGGGCAACGACTTCCTGCACCTGTTCGACGAGTACCATTGCGTGCTGGAGATCGGCGGCTCCGACCAGTGGGGCAACCTCACCTCCGGTCTGGATCTGATCCACAAGGTGCGCGGCGTGGACGTGAACGTGTTCACCAGCCCGATCATCACCGACGCGCAGGGCAAGAAGTTCGGCAAGTCCGAAGGCAACGCCGTCTGGTTGGATGGCACGATGCTCAGCCCCTACAAGTTCTACCAGTTCTGGTTCAACCGTCCCGACAGCGAGATGGAGAACCTGCTCAAGGCGTTCACCTTCCTGCCAAAGGCCGAAATCGAACGGCTTATCGAGGAAAGCAAGACCAATCCGGGCGCGCGTGAGGCGCAGCGCACCCTCGCATGGGAGGTCACCAGCTTCGTGCATGGCGAGGAAGCCACTCGCCAGGCCATCGAAGCTGCCGGCGCGTTGTTCGGACGTGGCGGCGATCTGGCGGACATCGACGAGTCCACGCTTGAGGCCGCTATCGACGGCATGAAGGTCGATGGGGAATTCGCCAAGGTCGCAGCCGGCGACCGTGTGGCCGAGGCTGGTATGAAGGCAGGCCTGTTCAAGTCGATTTCCGAGGCTCGCAAGACCATCAAGTCCGGTGGCGTGTACCTCAACAACACGCGCGTGGAGGATGAGGAACAGACGTTGCAGGACGGTGACTTCCTGCATGGTCGTTTCGTGCTCATCCGCCGCGGCAAGAAGGCGCTCGGCGTCGTCGAACAGGCGTGAGACGCATAGGTAATCGTAAGTAAATAATCGCAAGTATCTCAAGACCAATAAGGAACAGCATGGCAGAAGAACAGCGCGGATCGCGCGGCAAATCCTACGGCAACCACAAGTCCTACGGCTCGGGCAGGCCGGGTAACCGCGGTGGCAAGGGATTCAAGCCGCGCGGCAACGGCGGCAAGTCCTACGGACACAAGTCCGGCGGCTTCCACAACGATGACCGTAAGGGCGGATATCGTAAGGGCAATGGCGGCGGATACCGTCGTGGCGACCGCGATTTCCATCGCGACGGCGAAAGCGAAGGCCAGGAGCGTCGTTTCCACAACGGTCCGCGCAAGTTCAACCGCGATGGCGAGCGTCGTGACGACCGCCGTGGCGGCTATTGTGGCAATCGCGGCGACAATCCGCGCTACCAGCGTGATGGCGAGCGTTCCGGCTTCCGTCATAATGACCGTCGTGACGGCGATCGCAGGGATTTCCATCGTGACGACCGCCATGGTGATGGCGAGCGTCGCAATTTCCGTCATGACGGTGACCGTCGTGACTTCCGCCGTGACGATGGTGAGCGTCGTGGCGGCCGCAATTTCCACAAGGACGGCGATCGCAGAGACTTCCGCCGCGATGACCGCCGCGGGGAGCGCCGTGATGGCGAGCGTCGTAATTTCCGTCGTGATGATCGTCGTGACGGCGATCGCAGGGATTTCCGCCGTGACAACCAGCGTCGTGACTTCCACAAGGACCGCGACCAGCGTCCGGAAGGCGAGGAGCGCCGCGAATTCACCCGTGAAGAGAAGATGGAGTACCGCGAGGCGAAGCGTGGTGAATACCTGTCGAAGCCGCGTCGCAATTCCGACGGCACGATGAGCTTCCCGTCGCAAAACCCGTACACGCATCGTCGCCCGGGCGAGCCGAAGATGCCGAAGGGCATCGAGTGGAGCATGCTGTCCACCGATGACCGTGAGCGTCTGCGTGGCCTGTCCAAGGAACATGCGGAGAACATCGGCCTGCACATCCTCGCCGCCTACACACTTGAGGAAAGGGATCCGGAGCTGGCGCTCGAACACGCCAAGTGGGTGACGCATCAGGCTTCCCGTATTGATTTCGCGCGTGAGACCCTTGCGTTCGTGGCCTACCGTCAGGGCGATTACAAACTTGCCCTGCGTGAGTTCCGCACCGCGTTCCGCATGAACGGTTTCCTTGACTATCTGCCGTTCATCGCCGACTGCGAGCGTGGCATGGGCGAGCCGAAGAAGGCCATCGAAACCGCCATGAGCGATGACGCGAAGTATCTGCGCGGCGAATCCAAGGCCGAGATGTTCCTCGTGTACGCGGGCGCGCTGGGCGACCTCGAGCTGTGGGATAAGGCCATTGAGATCGTGCATACGCTGGGCCGTTCCAAGGGCCTGGCCGGCGAATACCGCATGCGTGCGGTGCAGGCCGAACAGTACTTCCTCGAGCAGGCCGGACGCTCCGATGAGGCCGTGGCTCTCGACCAGCTGCTTGACAAGCTTGAGCTGCAGTACGCCGATGCCGAAGAGGACGAGACCTCCGACGATCTGGTCATTGAATACGACATGCAGGAATTGAACGACGAGCTTATGGACAAGCTCGGCATTTCCGAAGATGACGCCCAGTATGCGCCGGAAGACGAGGATGAGGACGATTCCGAGGCCGTCGACGAGAACGGCGAGACCAACGATGAGACCCAGCTTGATGCCGAAGCGGCCAAGGAAGGCGCCGAGTCCGACGACGAGCCTGCCGGTGACGGCGAAAACGCGGGCGACTCCGAAGACGACCAGACTGAGGATGAGGTCGAATCCGCAGCCGATTCCGACAACGAGTGAGGTGCGGCAAAACAATGCTGAAATCCACAACCCGTCCGCTGAGCGAAGCCTACCAGCTGGCGCTGCTTGATCTTGACGGCGTGGTCTACCGTGGCAAGAATCCGGTGGAACATGCTGCAGAGAGCATCCGCAAGGCCGAAGGCCTCGGCATGACGGTGGAATACACCACCAACAATTCCTCCCGACTGCAATCCGTGGTGGCCGACCAGCTTAAAGGCTTCGACCTTGACGTCGAACCATGGCAGGTCATCACCTCGTCCGTGGTGGCTGCCCGCATGGTGGCCCGTGCGGTGCCGCAAGGTGCGAAAGTGTTCGTGCTCGGCGCACAGCATCTGCGTGAGGAAGTCGCCAAGCAGGGTCTTGAGGTGGTTGATTCCGCCGAAGACAAGCCGGTCGCGGCCATCCAAGGCTGGTACCCGGACATGTCTTGGAACCAGATGGCGCAAATCGCCTACGCCGTAGAACAGGGCGCCACGTATTTCGTGACCAACCGCGACCTGACCATTCCGCGTGAGCTGGGCATCGCCCCCGGTTGCGGTTCCATGATCATGGCCGTCATCAACGCCACTGGTGTGGAACCGGTTTCGTCCGCAGGCAAGCCGGAATCCGCCATGTACGACGAAGCCCGACTGCTTGCCGCGCATGATGGTGCCGAACCAGTGGCCAAGGAAGCATGCCTCGCCATCGGCGACCGCCTCGATACCGATATCGAAGCCGGCAACCGTGGCGGCTATGATTCCCTGGCCGTGCTGACCGGCGTCACCAATCCGCATGAGCTGATGTTCGCTCCGGAGCATCTGCGTCCGACCTACATCGCCAAGGACCTGACCGGACTTAACGAGCCGGCCCCCGAAGTCGTGTGGCCAAGACCAACGCTTATGCCGATATGGGCAGCGTCGCGCGTCCGTTGATGCCGGCCGAACGTGCATTCCTGCAGGGGCAGGTCGAGAAGACCTACGGTACTTTTGTCGAGCATGTGGCCGCAGGCCGGAACATGACCTTCGAGCAGGTCGATGAGATAGGTCAGGGCAGGGTATGGCTCGGAACGGAAGCTAAAAAGAACGGCCTCGTGGACGGTTTCGGCGGCCTTTCGGATGCGGTGGCGCTGGCTGCTGACCGTGCCGGTATCGCCGCCGATTTCCGGGTGTACGAGATACTTTCCGAACCCGATTCGTTCGCCGCATTCCTTTCGATGTTCTCTGCACGGATGCAGCGCTTCTCCGCGGCCTGCGTGCACGGCGAACTCGGCGAGGCGTTCGTGCATTATGATATGCTCAGCCGTACGCTCCGGGAGGACGGAGTGATGGCGCTGATGCCCTATACGATATCCTTCGAATAGGCCGGTCTTTCCCTATACGGGGGAGTGTCGGCAATGGGGAAGATTCGGACGGTGCATTGTCATGGTACACCGTGGCGTTATGTCCGGTGTCGGTGTCCGGTCGTTGCGGCGGGAGGGTGCCTCTGTTCCGAATCCCGACGCTTGGTATCCTTGTTGGCTTTCCGATGCTTAGGGAGACCGTTCCGAAAGCGGTCGGCCGGAATGAAAGATATGACATAAGTTTTTATAACTTTGTCATCAGATAGTCCAGGGGGTTTGCAGCCTCTTGTCGCGGCGGTTGCCGTCCTGCGGTCCGCATTTGCAAAGCGGGTCGGGCGGATGCTGCGTGGAGAGAGAAAAAGGAGGAAATATGGAGTTTTTCGAATTGGTGGAACGGAGGCACAGCGTCCGCAGTTTTACCGGCGAACCGGTAGAACAGGCGGCGATAACCCGGATACTGAAGGCTGCGTTGTCGGCGCCCTCTGCGAAAAATACGCGCAGCAGCAGTTTCATGGTGGTAGAGGAGCCGGAGCTTATCGGCCGGATAGCCCGGATGAGGGATTACGGTTCGGCGTTCGTGGAGAAGGCCCCGCTCGTAATACTTGTGATGGGCGACCAGGTACGGAGCGACCTGTGGGAGGTGAATGCCGCCATATCGGCTACCTATGTACAGCTCGCTGCGCAGGCATTGGAACTGGGCAGTTGTTGGGTACATGTCGCCGGACGGCCGCAACGCAGAGAGGAGCCCGGCGGCCCCGCCGCAGAGGATTATCTGCGTTCGTTCCTGCCGGTACCGGAGGGCAGGCGTATTCTGTGTGCAGTGGCGATAGGGCATACGGCCGAACCGGCCCCTATCCGAAAGGAGGAGATACCCGACGCGGATGACAGGGTCGTCATCCTGCCGTGAGACCTTCCTTGTCGGGAGCGGTGTCGGCACTTTTCGGCGGAGGACGTTTTCCCGGAATGCGGCAGAGAGTTTCCCGTCATTAGATATTATGGATTATGGAGAATAAACCCGTTACGGTAGCGCTGATATACGACTTTGACGGTACGCTGGCACCCGGCAACATGCAGGAGTACGACTTTATTCCTGCCGTCGGCAAGAGTGCGGCCGAGTTTTGGGAGGAGAGCAACGTGATAGCCAAGGCGCAGGATGCCGACCCGATACTGACCTATATGGCGAAGATGATTGAGTGCGCCCGCCGGAAAGGGCTTTCGCTCAAGCGGGAAGCGTTCCGCGAGTCGGGGCGTAAGATAACCTATTACCGGGGCGTGCGGGAGTGGTTCGGTCGCATCAACGCATACGGCGCCGGGCGGGGCATCGACGTACAGCACTACATCAACTCCTCCGGCATCAAGGAAATCATCGAAGGGACGGACATCGCCCGGGAGTTCAAGAACATCTACGCGAGTTCGTTCCTGTACGACGACGAAGGAGCTGCCTATTGGCCCGCTGTGGGGGTGAACTATACCAACAAGACGCAGTTCATCTACAAGATAAACAAGGGTGTCGAATCGGTGAGCGATACGAAACTGGTGAACCAGTACCTCGAAGAGGAGAAGCGGCCCGTGCAGTTCAAGCACATGATATTCATCGGCGACGGGACGACGGACATCCCCTGCATGCGGCTCGTCAAGTCGCAGGGAGGACACTCGATAGCCGTCTATAACCCCGCCCACCAGGGTTCGTTCGAAGCCATGAGGAAGCTAATAGACGAGGGGCGTGCGACCTACGTTTGCCCGGCGGACTATACCGAAGGGGGCGAGATAGACAAGCTGGTAAAGACCATCATCGACAAGATATATACGGACAACAAGATAAAGCTCATGGCGGAGTCGCTCAGAGTGAACCGCAAGTGCGAAGAGTAACATCATGCAGAGAGAGATTCTGTTCGCTACGAACAATGCGCATAAGCTGGAGGAGGTAAAAGCCATCCTCGGCGACGGTTACAGGCTCGTCACGCTGCGCGAGCGAGGTATTACGGAGGAGATTCCGGAGGAACAGCCCACCATCGAGGGCAATGCGCTCCAGAAGGTACGTTATGTCCATGCGAGGAGCGGTGCCGACTGTTTCGCCGACGATACCGGTCTGGAAGTTGCGGCGCTGGGCGGTGCGCCGGGTGTACACTCCGCGCGTTACGCTACGGAAGGCCATGACTTCGAAGCCAACGTGAGGCTTCTGCTGCACAACCTCGAAGGGGTTTCCGACCGCCGCGCCCGTTTCCGGACAGTCGTCGCATTGATACTCGACGGACAGGAATATACCTTCGAAGGGATTGTGAACGGAACCATTGCGGAGTCGCCCCGTGGCGGGGAGGGTTTCGGATACGACCCGGTCTTCATACCCGACGGTTACGCGGAGACTTTCGCGCAGATGCCCGCCGGACTGAAAAACGCCATCAGCCACAGGGCCATCGCCGTCCGCCGCTTTGCGGAATTCATGCAGGAGAGGCGGGAAGCCTGATATCCGCATCGTTCCGAGGTCGGGGCTGCCGACCGGTCCGGTACGGATGGCGGAGCGCTTTCCCGGTGTACGGGAAGGTTCTTCGTGCCGTCTCCATACTGCGGGAGTCTCGGAATCCGTTTCTATAAGGTCTGATACACCTTCCTTATCGTTATCTTTGCAGCATGGATTTCAAGTTAGTATCCGATTATAAACCGACCGGCGACCAGCCCGAGGCCATCGCCGAACTCGTCCGTTCCATCAACGGGCACAGCCGGCACAATACCCTGCTTGGCGTCACCGGTTCCGGGAAGACATTCACCATTGCGAATGTCATCGCCCAGTTGAAGCGGCCCACGCTCGTCCTAAGCCACAACAAGACGCTGGCGGCACAGCTTTACGGCGAATTCAAGTCGTTCTTCCCGGAGAATGCCGTGGAGTATTTCGTCTCCTATTACGATTATTACCAGCCGGAAGCCTATCTTCCGGCCTCCGATACCTATATCGAAAAAGACCTCTCCATCAACGAGGAGATAGAGAAACTGCGTCTGCGTACCACGGCCTCGCTCCTTTCCGGGCGCAGGGATATTGTCGTGGTATCGAGCGTGTCGTGTCTCTACGGTATCGGGAACCCGGAGGATTTCCACGCTTCGAGCGTGAAGCTGACGGCAGGCGAGGCTCCCGGCCGCAAGAAAATCCTCTACGCTCTTGTGGATGCCCTCTATACCCGCACCGAGGCGGAACTCCAGAGCGGTACCTTCCGGGTGAACGGCGAGGTCATCGACGTCATGTCGGCATACAGCGATTCGGTTTACCGCATCTCGATGTTCGACGACGAAGTGGAACAAATCGCACGCATCGACCCTGCAAGCGGACAGGTACTCGAAAGACTCGACACGGTGACGATATTTCCCGCCAACATGTTCGTGACGACGCGGGAACGCACCAACCGGGCCATCCAACAGATACAGCTCGACCTCGGCGAACGAATCCGCTTCTTCGAGGAGGCGGGCCGGATGATGGAGGCACAGCGTATCAAACAGCGCGTGGAGTATGACCTGGAGATGATAAAGGAGCTCGGCTACTGTTCCGGCATCGAAAACTATTCCCGTTATCTGGACGGACGGAAGGAGGGGACGCGCCCCTTCTGCCTGCTGGACTACTTTCCGGAAGACTACCTGCTGGTCATCGACGAGAGCCATGTAACCATTCCGCAGATAAGGGCCATGTACGGCGGCGACCGTGCCCGCAAGGAGAGCCTCGTGGAGTACGGTTTCCGGCTCCCGGCGGCCAAGGACAACCGTCCCCTCACCTTCAGCGAGTTCGAAGCGCTGGCGGGTACTTCCATTTACGTGAGCGCTACGCCGGCCGACTACGAGCTTACCAAGAGTGAAGGGGCCATCGTGGAGCAGCTCATCCGGCCGACGGGTCTGGTGGACCCGCCCATCTCCGTGCGGCCGACCGAAAATCAGATAGACGACCTTGTGGACGAGATACAGCTCCGGGCCGAGAAGGGAGAGCGGGTACTCGTCACCACGCTGACCAAGCGCATGGCCGAAGAGCTGTCGAAGTATTTCGACCGTATCGGCATCCGCAACCGGTACATCCATTCGGAAGTGGAGACGCTCGAACGCATCCAGATTCTCGAAGACCTGCGGGCCGGTTCGTTCGATGTGCTCATAGGCGTGAACTTGCTGCGCGAGGGGCTCGACCTTCCGGAGGTATCGCTCGTGGCCATCATGGATGCGGACAAGGAGGGATTCCTGCGCAGCGACAGGGCCTTGACGCAGACAGCGGGCCGCGCGGCCCGCAACGTGAACGGACAGGTCATCATGTATGCCGACAGGCGCACCGAAGCGATGCAACTGGCCATCAGCGAGAGCAACCGCCGCAGGGAGAAACAGCTCCGTTACAACGAGGAGCACGGTCTTGTGCCGCGTCAGGCGCAGAAGAGCGGCAAGGCGGGGAACGACCTGCTGCTGAACCTTGCCGAAAGCGACAGCTCGCCCTATCCCATGGCAAGCGGTTTTGCGATAGCGGCCGACATCAATGAGTCCTACTCCGCCATGAGCCTGCCTGAAGCCATCGCGGATGCCCGTGCGAAGATGGAGAAAGCGGCGGCGGAACTCGACTTTATCGCCGCTGCCAAGTACCGCAACCACATGTACTCCCTTCAGGAGAAGTTGCGGGTGGAGCAGGAGGTATCCGGCAAAAAACGAAAACAGTGAGGGGATGAACGGTTCATGCCATAATGCGTACACACTGCGGAGGGAGGTTGCTCTGATTCGTGCGAAGGAGGAAGTGAACGGTGCGGTCGGCGGACGGAGGATGCGGCAACCGTTCGGACGGAGAGGATAAATGAAAGCGGCCGAGATAATAACCAGGATGGTAGATTTCTTCTACGTGAAGCCTTTGAGGAGGATAATTCCTCTCGAAACGTTCCGCTATGCCGTATGCGGCGGCATCAACATGCTGTTGGGGTGGGTGCTCTATGCCCTGCTCTACAAGTATGTGATACGGGGGTGCTACCTCGACCTCGGTTTCGTGGTGATGTCTCCCCATGTTCTGGCATTGGCCGTACAGTTCGTGATAACGTTCTTCACCGGGTTCTGGTTGAACCGCAACGTGACTTTCTCGTTATCGCCCCTCAGCAGCCGCCGCCAGCTTCTCCGTTACGTACTGCAGGCGGGCGGTGCGCTTCTGCTCAATTACCTGCTGCTGAAACTGCTTGTCGAGGCTGCCCACCTCTATGCACCTCTTGCGAGACCGCTGACGGATGCCGTCGTGGTGGTTTACAGTTACCTGACGGCCCGTTTCTTTACCTTCCGTACCGCGGGGATGAGACCCGACCGGGAGGACGGTAGTGCCTGACGTCGTATCGATACGAAAAGAGGAGTTGCGACACGGGGAGTTGAGGGCATCCGTATCGCAATATTTGCAGGAGAGGCCCTGCGAACATATTCTGCAGGGCCTCTCCTGTTCCGTATACGGCCCGGTCTCAGCGGACTATCTTGATGTCCTTGATGCGTAGCTGGGGCGTCGTTTTCCCCCGATAGTGATTCTCTACCACGGTATAGCAGACGTCCACGGGCCGGCCGCTCCGTATCCATTCGAGGTAGGCGGGCTGCTGGAATGCGATGGCGGCTATTGTGGTGTTGGGTTTCTGTTTCTGTGTCAGGTCCATGCGCAGGTGCTCCTTCTCCGCACCCACGAGTTTCGCATCGCCCCGGTTGCTTACACCCCGCGTCACGAATACGGGCGCCGTATTGCCGGGTCCGAAAGGTTGGAAGGCTTCCAGCGTCGCGCGGAACGAGGGCGTGATGTCGCTGAAGAGGAGTTCGGAATCTATCTCCACCTGGGGTATGAGCATGTTCGGGTCGATGTTCTGCTCCACGTATTCGTTGAAACGGTGCATGAACGCTTCTATGTTCTCCGGCTTCATGGTAAGTCCCGCGGCATACATGTGCCCTCCGAAATTCTCCAGCAGGTCGGCACACGACTCTACCGCCTGGTAGAGGTCGAAGCCCGGAACGCTCCGGGCCGAACCGGTAACGAATCCGTTGCTCATGGTAAGCACCACCGTGGGACGGTAATAGGTTTCGATGAGGCGCGATGCCACGATGCCGACGATGCCCTTCATCCATTTCGGATTGTAAATCACCGTACTCTTCATCATGGCGTACTCCGGGTGGCTGCGGATGTAGTCGTGTGCCTCCTGCGTTACCGAGCGGTCGATGCTTTTGCGGGCTTGGTTGCTGCTGTCGATGAAGATGCCGAACTCGTCGGCGAGGTCTTCGTTGCGCTCCACGAGCAGGTTGACCGCGGCGTGTCCGCCCGACGGAGCCGACATGTCCTCCTCCCTGTCCACGGCCATGCGGCCGGCGGCGTTGATGCGGGGTCCTATCTTGAACACGATGTCGTCTATCGTGATTTTATGCCCCTCCAGACCGCAAATCTTGATGATGGACTGCAACCCCTTGCGTGGCTTCTCATTCAGTTTTTTGAGACCGTAATGGGCCAGTATCCTGTTCTCGCCCACGAGCGGTACGATATCCGCCGCGGTGCTCACCACGACCAGGTCGAGCAGACCCACGATACTTTCGAACGGAATGCCCTTGTACTGGCAGTATCCCTGCACGAGTTTGAATCCAACTCCGCAGCCGGAGAGTTCGTCGAAAGGATAGTCGTCTCCGGGCTGTTTGGGGTCGAGTACCGCCACGGCGGCCGGTATCTCCTCTCCCGGCAGATGGTGGTCACAGATGATGAAGTCGATTCCGAGTTGGTTGGCATAGGCCACTTTCTCGACGGCTTTGATGCCGCAGTCGAGTGCGATGATGAGGTCTACTCCGTTCTTTTTGGCATAGTCCACGCCAAGTTTCGAGATGCCGTACCCTTCCGTATAACGGTCGGGTATGTAGAAGAGCAGCTCTTCCATCCCCATCTGGCGAAGGAAAATGTAAACCAGAGCCACGGCAGTGGTTCCGTCCACGTCGTAATCGCCGTAGACCATGATTTTCTGACCGCGCGTCACGGCTTCGTCCACCCTGCGTACCGCCTTCTCCATATCCTTCATCAGGAACGGGTCGTGCAGGTCCGACAGCTTCGGACTGAAGAACCTCGAAACTTCGTCGTAAGTGTCTATGCCCCTTTGTACGAGTAGGTTAGCAAGCACCCTCGGGATTCCGGTAGCGGTGGCGAGTTCGTCCACCTTCTGCGGGTCACCCTGGGGCTTGATTACCCAACGTTTTTCGATAGGCATAATCTTCTATTTTTATTTTAATATTTATAATCTTTTCGAGGTGCGCCGCGAACCGGCCTGCCACATCTTTCAGGTCCGTTTCGGTTCCCGTCTCTTTCCGTATGGAGGTCACCCCCCTGTCCGAGAAACCGCACGGGTTGATGTAGTCGAACCAACGCAGGTCCGTATTCACGTTGAGCGCGAAACCGTGCATCGTCACGTAGCGCGACGAACGTACTCCGATTGCGGCTATTTTCCGCATCGGGCCGCCTTCGGTCAGCCACCCCCCCGCCGCTCCTGCGACACGGGTACCGCTGATGCCGTAGTCGGCTATCGTCCGTATGACCGCTTCCTCAATCGAGTGGATATACTCCTTGAGTCCGATGCCCTCGCGTTCGAGGTCGAGTATGGGATAGCCCACCAACTGTCCCGGGCCGTGGAACGTGATGTCCCCTCCCCGGTCTATGCGGTAGAACGATGCACCTTTGCTTTTGAGGAAATCTTCGGCCACAAGCATGTTCTCTTCATGGCCGCTTTTGCCCAGCGTATAGACCGGCGGATGTTCGCACAGCAGCAAATATTGCTCCGCTTTCCGTCCGTCTCCGCTCTTGGAGGCCAGCAGGTCGTTGAAAAGCTGTTTCTGCAGTTCCCAGCAGCCGGCATAATCCATAACGCCCAAGTCGCGGCAAATCACTCTCTCCTTCGGCGTCTCCATGGTCAGTCCTCTTTTCGGAAGTTGAGCAGGGCCTCTTCGGCCATGTAGGAGGAACGGACCAGCGGGGCACTCGCCACATATCGGAATCCCCGCATCCGCGCCAGGTCGCCGTACATGGCGAACTTCTGCGGAGTGACATATTCCGCCACGGGGTAGTGTTTCATGGTGGGACGCAGGTACTGGCCCAGCGTGACGATGGAGCATCCCGCATCGGCCAGGTCGTCGAGCGTTGCCAGTATCTCGGTTTCGGTCTCTCCGAGGCCGAGCATGAGGCCGCTTTTGGCCACCGCGCCGCGCGAGGCGATGTAGCGGAGTACTTCCAGCGAAGTGCGGTACCGGGCCCGCGAACGTACGAGGGGTGTCAGCCTCTCGACGGTCTCGATGTTGTGGCCGATGATATCCGGTGCGGCGTCGATGACGATGTCGAGCAGCTCTTTGCGGCAGTCGAAATCGGGAATGAGCACCTCGATGGTGGTGTCGGGATTCACGCGCCGGATGGCACGAATCGTTTCGGCCCAATGGCCGGCTCCTCCGTCGGGTAGGTCGTCCCTGTCCACGGATGTGAGTACGGCATGTTTGAGCCCCATGAGGCGTATGGATTCGGCGACCTCTTCGGGTTCGCCCTGTTCGGGAGGTAACGGTTTACCGGTTTTGGTCGCACAGAACTTGCATGAACGGGTACAGACATCGCCGAGTATCATGAATGTAGCGGTCTTCCTGCTCCAGCATTCGGCCTTGTTGGGGCACTTTCCGCTGTCGCATATCGTATGCAGTCCGTGTTTCTCCACGATTTTCGAAACATCGGCGTATTTCACGTCGTTGTGGAGTTTTATCTTCAGCCAGCCGGGTTTTATATTCTTCGCTACCTTGTCATAAGTATCAGACATTGACTTTCACTATTTTTCCAATTGACACAAAAGTAATTATAATTTTCGGATTTTCCATAGCCCGGCCCGATAATTCGTGACGGATTCCTGTCGGGACGGTTGGGTACCGGTTTTCTGAGAGATGTAATGTATTTGCCGCAGAAGTATTTCCGGCTGTCGGGAGATGCCGGGACGGGGCAGTTTACGGATAATTTGTTCCGAAAGACCGGCAAATGGCCGAGGAGTGCTGCATCCGGTGCGGACAGGGTATGGCTGTTTCGGCTTGCGTCTTGGCGGGATTGCAGAGCAGACCGGGAAGATTGGAACCTTCCCGACTGGAGGAGTGTATCGGACAGAACTGTTGTATTGCAACAGGCGGGACGAACAATCCTCACCCCGCCTGCCGTGCTTGAAAGAGCATCGTGTTATTCCGTCACGACGCTTACTTCGGGTCTGTCTTTGAAGAGGCCGCTCACGTATTCCAGTTCGTATCCGGGGTCTACGATTACTTTTTTGAGCGACGTATTGCCCTGTACGATATAATATTCTGCCCAGTCGCTGCAATAGCCGTTTTTCAGGTTGATGAGTTCCAGAACCGGCATATCCTGCAGTTCCACAATTTCGACGTTCTCATGGATGCTCAAATCGATTTCCCTGACGGGGTTGTTGCTGGCGTACAGCTCCCGCAGGGCGGCATTGCCGGAAAGGTCCAGTTCGCCGAGTTCGTTGTCGAAGACGAACAGCCACATCAGGAACGGTAGCTCCGTGAGGTCAATCGCGGTGAGTTTGTTGGCGTACACGTTGAGCCGCATGAGTTTGGGCAGTCCGGAGAGGGAGAGTGAGGTCAGTCGGTTGTCGTTCAGGTGCAGTTCCGTCAATTCCGCGCAGTCGGCTACCGTCAGCTCCGTCAGTTGGTTTTTTACGGCATCCAGCCGGACGAGGTTGTCGAGCCCGACGGCACGCAGGGAGGTCAGTCGGGCTTCGTTTATGTAAGCGTTTTCCAGCTTGGGCAATACCGACAAATCGAGGTCGGTCAGGGCGGTACGCTGCAGGTACAATACCGTCATTTCGGGCGTTTTGCTCAGATTCAGTTCCGATATCCCGGTGCCGTACAGGCGAAGGTCCGTCAGTTGGCCCAGTTGGTCGAGTCTGAGGGCGGTTATCGGATTCTCGCCGAGGTTCAGGGCCCGGAGATTTGTCAGTCCTTCTATCGGTGCGGCATCCGTGACGCGATGGAATTTCAGGTTGAGGGTTTCCAGCGCAGTGAAGTATTGCAGCCCGTCCAGACTTTTTACCGTATTGGCGTCGGTCGCATCCTCGGCATAATCGTATCCCATCTCTATCGCAGTGAAAGCGGCGGCTTCGTCGAATGAGATGATGCCGTCCGAATCCATGTCGATGCCGTTGTCGAAAAGATATTTTTCGAGGACTTTGTCCGGAATTGCGACATGGCTGGGCGGTTCCGGTTCATCGGCCCGGGTCGTGAAAGAGATTTCACGCCAGGAGGAGTCTTCGTATTCGTTGTTGCCCAAGGCCCGTAGAGCCAGCGTATAAGAGGTTTCGCTCTCCAGCCCTTCTGCGACAGCCTCCGTTTCGTCGTCGGGAACCTTCTGGCTGACGACCGTCGTCTCTTCCCGTTTTATCGTGTATTCGTATCCGTCGGCGTTTTCTACTTTTTTCCACGAAAAGGCGGCGGTAGTCGGGGTAATCGCTCCGAGCGTTACGGCCGGGGTTGCAAGTTGCGTCGGGCCGACGATTGGGGGCGCAGGGGGTGCAGGGGGCGTTTCTTTGCAGCCTCCAAAAGCGAAGGCAAGGAATCCAATAAAAATCGAAGTCAGTCTTTTCATAGGAAATCTTTGTTAGCGGTTAGTGAAATGAATTATGTCGCAATTTAATCTTTTTATTTGGGAATATAGCATATATACCGATTATTTTGAAAATAATCCGTCATTTAGTTGTATATATGAAGCGTGCGGAGGATGTGTGTACGGTTTGTGGCAGGAGTCTATGTTGTCGTTTCGGAATATTTATTCGATGTTTCCGGGTGTCGGGTATTCCGGCCGGCCGTTCGGTCCGAATGTATTCAGGTAAGATATTGAAGTAGGATGGGTGGGGGAAACGGCTTGAACAGAGGGAAAAACTGGGCAGGATGAGTGGCATACGCTTTGTTTTTGCGGAGATTGGTTTTAAATTTGTTTCTGAAGCAACGTTTCGGGGATATGCCGGGTACGGGTATCCGTGGAATTGCCGGGGGGGCTGCGAAGGATTCCGGGAGGGAGACTCACGGTTTCTTCTTGATACGAATTAAATGACAAAGGATATGTATGTAAAGAGCAACTGGTTTTTCATCCTCTATAAGGCGCTGTTGGTCATCGCGGCGGCATACGGACTCCATTTCCATATGGCGGCCGGCAAGTGGGGCGATTTCAACTATTATACGGTACTCAGCAATGCGGTCTGCTTCTTTTATTTCCTTGCGTCGCTGGTGTTCAACGTCCGGCGGCTGGCCCGGGGGTGCCATACGGTGACGTGGAGACCGCGGGCCGAGGGGGCCGTGGTTTTCTGTATCACGGTCACGTTTCTGATATATCACTTCATTCTGCGGCCCGAAGCGTTCCGGATGGGAAACGGAGGCAGCTTCTACTCGGTGCTCAACATGGTGCAGCATTACATCGTTCCGCTGATGGCCCTGCTCGACTGGCTGTTGTTCTGTCCCAAGGGGCGCTGGCGCCGTTACGACCCCGCCTCCTGGTTGCTTATCCCGCTGGCCTATTTCATCTATATCCTCATCCGGGCACCGTTCGCCGGCAACATAGGCGGAACGTCAAGCCCTTATCCTTACAGTTTCATAGACATACAGGCGCACGGAGTGGGCATCGTGGCCCGGAATGCGCTGCTCGCGGCCCTCGGCATGTTCGTGCTCGCCTACCTGATGTATTTCATCGACCTCGGCCTGTCGCGGCTGGGCAGGCGGATGAAGCGTATGCATCTGAAAGAGCGGGACTGACGGTTCCGTTCGGGTTGCGATTGCCGGATACCTGCCGACGGTATACCGTCGGCAGGTTCTGTTTCTCGGAAAGGCGGGGCGTTCCTTCCGGCCGCATTCGAAAGAGGTCGCCCTTTAGGGCTGTGGCTGTCCGGACGGTACGTTGCCGGGGCAACGGCAAGAGGCGGGTACCGTAAAAGATCGATTTTATGAATCGATAAAATTCGGGAATCTTTTGGAATGTTGGAAGTGATATTCTATATTTGTTATACGGCCTCCGGAGGCAGGGAGGTGGGGTAACATGCTGGAATCGAGACGGTTGATGGTAATTGCCGCTTGCCGTTTCGGGAGGCTGTCCGGCACATGAATTTCTGTTCGGGGGGTACGGCGTCCGGCAGGCGGGTAGGTCGGTACGAGATGTTCGGCGTCATGTTTTATGGTTGATTTCCGGAATCTGGATTGTCGTATGATGGAATTCGATGGTACATTGAGGAATATCCAGTTGATTCTGAGCCTGATGATTCTGGGTCTGTGTGTGTTCGGAGGAGTTACCCTGTTGGCACACCCGCGGAGAAGCAGAGCCAAATCCATCCTTGGGGCGGGTATGCTGCTTTGGGCGGTGTTAATCGTTTTCCGGTTGGCGGTCAATCCTTGGCTGGACAGTTCCAAGCCCCTTTTCCAGCCGCTTATCCTCATTATCGGAGGATTCGGGATGGCTGTCACTACATGCTACATCATTGAGATTCTGCGTCCGGGATTCCTTACATTCAGACGTTTTATTCTTTTCCTCTCTCCGGCCATCGTCTGTTCGCTCCTTTTCGGAGTTTATTACGTTTACCGTCGGCAAATGCCGGTTTATTACAGCCCGAGAGATTTGCTCTCCTTCTCCGATATCGACATATTGTTCCGGGGTGCGCTGATAGCGTGCAATATTCTGTATATGCTCATCCCGTCCTACCTGACAATCCGCGACGGTCGGGCGTACTCTGCGATGTTGCGGGAAAACGTATCCGACCCGGAGAATTACGACTTGCGCTGGCTGCAAAGGATTATGCTCATCCTTTCGACTTTGTATGTTTTCTATCTGGTGCTGCTGTTCACGCACAATACGCTGCTGTATGTAATCGACAAGGCCGTCATCCTCGTCTTGTGGTACTATTTTTTCTACCGGGCCCTGTTCCTGAAAGAGGTACCGTGGAGGGTATCTTTCCGGGCCGGTTGGCGGTGTCCCGACGAAGGGGCGGATGCGAATGATACCGGAATCGGTTTCCTCACCGGAACGAATTATGTGAAAGAGATAGAACAGTGGTTCAGGGAGGAGAAGCCTTACCTTCGGGGCGATTTGCGCCTGTCCGATTTGCAAAGGAGGTTTCCTATCGGCAGGACCTATCTTTCCCAGTTGTTCAACAAAGCGCTGGGAGTCTCTTTCTCCGACTATGTGAATCGGTTCAGGGTTGAGGAGAGCCGGCGTCTCCTCGAGACGGATTCCCGGATGACCATTGACGAGATAGCGGAACTGGCCGGGTTCAATTCGACCAGCGCTTTCCGCAGGGCCTTTGCGAAATGTATGGAGGTGTCGCCTTCGGAGTACCGGAAAAGGTATATGAGCAGCTCCCCCGGCAGATAAATCGGACGGGAAGAACTGCCCATCGTTTCGGTACGGCGAAGCCGCCCGAAATCTCCGGGCGGCCTGTCGATGTTCCGTTCCAATCAAGGTTGTCGTTTTGCAGTACTGTTCCCGTCCGGGCCCAGCCACTCTTGTAACATACGGTCAATTTCTTCCTCATCGGAGGGCGAGGGAGCGTGTATGTCGATAATCCTGTTATGTCCGTCGAACAGCATGAAACGGGGGATTGCCGTGATGCTGTACTCCTCCTCTAGGACCTGTCGGGATTGGGGTGTGGCCAGGTATTGTTTCCAACCCGGTCGGTCGGGCATGGCCGTTTGAAGCCATGCCTCCCTGTCCGTATCGATGGAGAGACTGACTATTTCCAGGCGGTCGTCTCCTTCGTATCGTTGCGCCAGCTCTTCGAGGAACTGCATTTCGTAACGGCAGGGGCCGCACCAGGAGGCCCATACGTCGACATAGCGGACTTTCCCTTTCAGGCTGGAAAGGTTTACCTTCGTGCCGTTCCGGTCCTCCATCTCCAGGTCGAGCAGTTCCTTGCCCGGGCCGAACTTCCGGATGGCCGTTATTTTCGATTCATAGGCTTGTTCCATATCCTGCAGTGTGGCGGTGTCCCGGCATATTCGGGTAAAGAGCGCATAGGTTTCTTCCAGCGATTCGACGGCGGTTTCGTTCAGGAGAGCGGAATACATACACTCTCCCGAGAGACAGTCCAGTACCTCTTGATTAGAGACTCTTCGCGCCAGTTCCTTCAGCACGTTGAGGTCGGAGCGTTCGATATGCGCCGATTGCATGTCCCACACCAACACGAGTTCCGTCAGACCGCTTCTGGCATTCGCTATGTCGTTCAGGTCAATGTTCCGTGCGAAGTCCCAGAACATCGCATCCTCCACGTCGCCCTCGGGCGCGACATAGAGTTTGTAGCTGGCGCGGTAACAGTAAAGGTTGTAGTCCCTGCGGGCCGTCAGCTCCTTTAGGGCCGATTCGGCGAATTTCCGGTCTTTGACCTTTTTCAGCAGTTTCACGACGGCCGTGTATTCGTCCATGAGCTTTTTGCGGTACTCCGGGAAACTCATCCGGGCGATTTCTTCGGGGTCGTCACCCGAAAAGGCTTCGTTCATCCTGCGGACGATTTCGCATTCATTTGCCACATTGCCGCGTAGGGTGGGCGGCTGTCCGGGTTCGTTCGCATCGAACCTGATACGTATGCGGGCACCTTTCCGCACATATAGATAGACCGGTGTGGAGGTTTCCGGAATGTACAATAGATAGGTTCCCGAAGGTCCCTCCACGGCAAAGCGGTATCGGAAAGTACCGTCTGCCTTTACTGAAATGGTATCCGCGCTGTCGCTCTCCTCCTGCAGAAGCAGCAGTTGTTTGTCATCGAGGTTTCTGATTACTCCGGAGATGACGGCTTCCTTGTTGAAGAGGTGCCCTTTACAAGAGACGGTACCTGCGGCGATACTTCCGACAGCCAGTAGGTAGATACAGGAGGAGAGGGCTTTTGTTGCTTTGTTGTTCATACCGTATCGTATTTTTAAAGTCTGTACCCGATGGTGACGGAGAGGACGGAGTTGTTGTTCAGGTTGTTGATGTCAAGATTCTTGAGTACCCCGTATCCTCCCATTGTGTATCGTATATCGAGTATGAGCCGGTCGGTGAAGTCATAGGAGATGCCCAGAGGTACCGCACAGTCGTAACTGCGGATACGTGAATGAACCGACTGTTTTTTAATCAGTTTGCCTTTCACGTTGGCATTGAGCAGAATGGACGGCTGTAAGCCGACCTTCAGGGCCAATCCCTTATAGACGTAGAAGTTGGCCAATACGGGGAGGTCCAGATAGTTCAGTCTGAATTTGGCATCGGTGATACCCGGGATGAGGTCGGCTTTAAACCCCTTGCCGGAAAACAGGATGTCGAAGGATAGCATGAAGCGCCGTGAAAAACGGTAATTGATGAAACCGCCGCCGGTATACCCCCAGCGCGATGCAATATGGTCATCCTCCTGCAGAATCTTCGACTCCGTTATGAGGGTGCTCAGGTTGGCGCCGCTTTTTATGCCCCATGAAAAGCCGTGGCGGAACTCCTGGGCAGAAACCGAAGTCATGGAAAAGATGGCGAGCATGGCCATACATACTAAATAAATCCTTTTCATTTCTTTGTTTTTTATGTGTTAATTGATTTCCGATGCAAATTTGCAGCACGACTGCCGGGTCGGCATGTCGTTTCGTACAAAACGGCCCGCTTTTTCTTCAAAGGAGAAAACGACCGGATTGTACGATGCGTCTTATCGTTCAAGTCTTATTGTAAATAACTATATATCATATAAAAATACTGAGGGCAATTTTCGTTTCTGCCCTTGGCGGCATCGGCCGCTCCTGTCGGATTTATCAGGATAAAACTCCCGGGAAATGCGGTTTTCTCTGTTTGCAGCCGGAGTTATGTTCTGTGAGGGCCTCCGAGCGGCGTATCGGCACATATAGAGGCGGCATCCGGTCTTTGCAGTTCTTTCGTATTTGCCTCAACCGAATCGTGTCTGCGCCCGCGGACTGGGCTGTTGTTCGATGATTGCGTTCGGTTTTCATCGAATATATTCCTATATTTGCTTAGCAAAGCGGCTTCGATGCAGCCGGTATACCTTATGTTCTCGTTGGGAATGTTCCCTGTATTTGTGTCTAATGTACAGTAAATATGCAGCAGGCATTCAATATCTTGCTTATCGTCATGGCTGTGCTGGCCGTAGTGGTTTTCATCGCGCTTTTCTTCGTGGATGCTGGGTACGGCATGCTGCTGAACCGGAAGTGGGGCAAGACAGTATCCAACAAAGTGGGCTGGTTCGTGATGGAGTCGCCCGTCTTCCTGCTGATGACCGTGCTGTGGCTGATGTCGGACAGGCGTTTTGAGGCGGCGCCGCTCTGTTTTCTCTTCCTGTTCCAACTCCACTATTTCCAGCGGGCCTTCATCTTTCCCTTTCTGCTGAAGGGGCGGGGCAGGATGCCGTTGGCGATTATCGCCATGGGAATCCTCTTCAACATGGTGAACGCCGTCATGCAGGGCGGCTGGATATTCTACCTCGCTCCGGAGGGGCTCTATACGTCTGCTTGGCTCAAAACCCCGCAGTTCATCGTCGGGACGGCCGTTTTCATCGCCGGCATGGTCATCAACATACACTCCGACCATATCATCCGGAACCTCCGCCGCCCCGGCGATACGGCTCACCATATCCCTTACGGCGGAATGTTCCGCTGGGTGAGTTCGGCCAACTATTTCGGCGAGTTCGTGGAGTGGGTAGGGTTCGCGGTACTCACATGGTCGTGGTCGGGGGCGGTATTCGCCCTGTGGACGTTCGCCAACCTCGCGCCCCGCGCCGTCTCCCTGCGTAAACGTTACGAGGCCGAGTTCGGCGACGAGTTCCGGAGGCTCGGCAGAAAAAGTATCCTGCCTTTTATATTTTGATAGATTCAGACGACTTAGACTTAGTATTCTGACGACATGAAAAATTCGCTTCTTTTTACTCCGGCCAAGATAGGGCCGCTGACGCTCCGCAACCGTACTATTCGTTCCGCTGCGTTCGAGAGCATGTGCGAGAACAATTCGCCGACGCAGATGCTCGAAGATTACCATGTCTCCGTGGCCAGGGGCGGCATCGGCATGACGACGCTCGCCTATGCGTCGGTAACGCGCAACGGCCTCTCCTTCAAGAGGCAATTGTGGATGAGGGAGGAGATAGTGCCCGGCCTGCGCCGGATTACCGATGCGATACACCGGGAGGGGGCGGCCGCTTCCATTCAGATAGGTCACTGCGGCAACATGTCGAAGAAAAGCGTGGCGGGGCAGCTACCCATATCGGCTTCCAGCGGACTGAATATCTACTCGCCCACTTTCGTGCGCGGTATGCGGCCCGGTGAGATAGAGGAGGTGGCAAAGGCGTTCGGACATGCCGTGCGCCTCGCCCGTGAGGCGGGATTCGATGCCGTGGAGGTGCATGCGGGGCATGGCTATTTGCTCAGTCAGTTCCTGTCGCCCTATACCAACCACCGCAAGGACATGTACGGCGGCTCGCTGGAGAATCGCATGCGTTTCATGAAGATGGCGATGAATGAGGTGATGGAGGCCGCCGGCAGCGATATGGCCGTACTCGTGAAGACCAACATGCGCGATGGATTCAAGGGGGGTATCGAGCTGGACGAAGGGCTGGAGATAGCCAGGGAGCTCGAACGCTGCGGTGCGCATGCGCTGGTGCTCAGCGGCGGGTTCGTAAGCCGTGCACCCATGTATGTCATGCGGGGGCAGATGCCCATCAAGACGCTGACCTACTATATGGATATTCCGTGGCTGAAGGTAGGGGTCAAGCTCGCCGGGCGTATGATGATACCCACCGTCCCTTTCAAGGAGTGCTATTTTCTCGAAGATGCGCTCCGTTTCCGCAAAGAGTTGAAGCTGCCGTTGGTTTATGTGGGCGGAGTAGTCAGCCGGGCCAATGTCGAAACCGTTCTCGACAGCGGATTCGAGTTCGTGCAGATGGGGCGTGCTCTGGTCACGCAGCCCGACTTTGTGAACCGGATGCGGGAGAACGACGGCGATATGGCATGCAGCAGCGGATGCGAACACAAGAATTATTGCATCGGGCGTATGTACACCATCGACATGAAGTGCCACAAGCACGTGCCCGACCTGCCGGCGAAACTGCGGAAGGAGATGGAGCGGATAAAGTGATGCGGCAGAAGGCGGGTCTGGGCCCGCCTCCTGCGGAACGCGGTTAAAATATTCGGGACCGTACACCGTTCTTTAGGAGCGGTGGCGGCCCGAAGTCGTTTAAGGGAGAGACGGAGTAGGTATTCCGTCGTCCGGCAGTCCTCTTTTAACGGATTCGGCGTGAAAAACCGCAAAATGTAAATAAATATCTTTTCAGGATAAATTTATTGCGACACTGCCTGTATACATAGGCGGTAAATAGCTATATTTGCAGGATTATGCAGGGAAAAGGCAAGAAATTGGGAAAGGAGGAACGTGCCAGACGGTTCACGAAATGGTTCTGGACCATTCTGTGTATTCCGGTAGGGATATTTCTGGTATTGTTGGTGCTTACCGCGTCGGGAGCTTTCGGTCGGCTGCCTTCGTTCGAGGAGCTCGAAAACCCGAAGAGCAACCTGGCTACGGAGATATATGCGGACGACGGCCGTCTGCTCGGTTCGTTCTTCATACAGAACAGGTCGTATGTCGATTACGAGGAGCTGTCGCCCGCCCTCGTCGCCGCCCTTGTCGCCACCGAGGATGCCCGCTTCTACGGCCATTCGGGCATCGATTTCATTTCGCTCGCCCGTGTGGCGGTGAAGACGCTCGCGTTCGGCAACCGCAGTCAGGGGGGAGGCAGCACCATCACGCAGCAGCTCGCCAAAAACCTCTTTCCGCGCGACACCACCGTTTACCGCAATCCGCTCGTGCGCGGCGGACGGATGGTCGTCACCAAGCTCAAGGAGTGGGTGACTGCCGTCAAGCTGGAGTACAACTATACGAAGGAGGAGATAGTCGCCATGTACCTCAATACGGTTTTTTACGGCAGCAATGCCTACGGCATCAAGGCGGCGGCCAAGACCTTCTTCGACAAGGAGCCTTCCGAGCTGAACGTACAGGAGGCGGCCCTGCTGGTGGGGGTGGTGAATGCGCCGACGCGTTACAGTCCCGTGCGCAATCCCGAACGGGCGCTTGCCCGCCGCAATACGGTCATGACGCGTATGCAGCAAAACCGCTACATTACCCGCGGGGAGCTCGATTCGCTGAAACAGGAGCCGATAGAGCTCCGGTATGCACCTATTTCGCATAACGACGGGATAGCGACCTATTTCCGGGAGATGGTGCGCAACGTGCTCAACATGCCGCGTCCGACCAAAAAACAGTACGGCAGGGATTACGAGGCCGAACTGGCACGGTGGGAGAGCAATCCCGTTTACGGCTGGTGTCGCAAGAACTTCAAGTCGGACGGAACCCCTTACGATATCTACCGCGACGGCCTCAAGATATATACCACCCTCAGTTACGACATGCAGGAGTATGCCGAGGAGGCTCTCTGCCAGCAGCTCGCCGCCATTCAGCCCCGCATGGATGCCCAGGTGAAGCGGACGGGGCGCCTCTTCATCAAGACCTCCAACGAAGCGGCCGAACGCATCATCCAGAATGCCATGCGCTATACCGACCGTTACCGCAGCCTGGTGAAGCAGGGGGCGAGCAGGGAGGAGATAGAGGAGGATTTCCGTACTCCTGTACGTATGCGCATCTTCACCTATAAAGGTGAGGTCGATACACTGATGACGCCCCGCGACTCCATCCTGCACCACAAGCAGATAATGCGCGGTTCGTTCATGGCCATGAATCCGAATACGGGCCATGTCAAGGCCTATGTAGGCGGTCCGGATTTCAAATATTTCAAATACGACATGGTGAAGCAGGGCAAGCGGCATATCGGCTCCACCATCAAGCCGTTCGTTTACTGCTTCGCAATCGACTATATGGGCATGACGCCCTGCACCATGGTGCCCAATCTTCCCGTAACGCTCGAAACGGAGAACATGGAGCCGTGGCAGCCCAAGGAGGCGGGCCGGGTGGAGTACGACGGCGTGCTGCATCCGCTGCGGTGGGGGCTTGCCCGCAGCCGCAACAACTATTCGGCCTGGATAATGAAGCAGGCAAAAGACCCGAAGGCGGTCGCCGACTTCATCCACCAGATGGGGATACACAGTTATATCGACCCGGTCAATTCGCTGGCTCTCGGTACGGCCGACGTATCGCTGTTCGAAATGGTGGGGGCTTACAGTACCTTCGTGAACAAGGGGGTATTTACCGAACCGATATTCATTACACGCATCGAAGACCGGCAGGGGAACGTCATCGCCAGCTTCGTACCTGCGGTGAGCGACGCCATCAGCGAGCAGACCGCCTATACGATGGTGCAGATGCTCCAGAACAACGTCATAGCGGGGACGGGTGTCCGTTTGCGCAACGTGTACGGTTTCCGCGACGTGGAGGTCGGCGGCAAGACGGGTACCTCGCAGGAGAATCGCGACGCGTGGTTCATGGGCGTGACACCCAACCTCGTCGCAGGTGTGTGGATAGGCTGCGAAGACCAAAGCGCCCACCTGGTGACGGGGGGGGAGGGCGCTTCGCTGGCGCTTCCGGTATTCGGGGAGTTCATGAAGAGAGTGTATGCCGACCCCTCGTTGGGAGTGCGGAGGACAGACCGTTTCTACCGTCCGCCGGGAGCCATAGAGTACCGTTGCCCTGACAGTGCGGAGGGGACGGGCTATTCGGGCGACGACGAGTTTTTCGACTGATGCGGGGTCGGTCTGATGTCGCCGTTCTGTGCGGCCCGGCCGGGCAAACCGGCGAACGGGTGCCGCAACCTGCGGAGAGTGGGGGCGTACGATGGACGGGAAAGAAGGAATTGTAACATAATCGAAAATGAAAGTAGCGATTGTCGGCGCGAGCGGCGCCGTAGGGCAGGAGTTCCTGAGGGTATTGGCAGACAGGAATTTTCCGGTGGATGAGTTGCTGTTGTTCGGTTCGGAGCGCAGCGCGGGCAGTTTTTATGAGTTCGGCGGCGAGCGGGTGCAGGTGAAGCAGCTCCGCCACAACGACGATTTCAAGGGGGTGGATGTGGCGTTCGTATCGGCGGGCGGCGGTACTTCCAAAGAGTTCGAGAAGACCATTACGAAACACGGGACGCTGATGATAGACAATTCGAGCGCGTTCCGCATGGATGCCGACGTGCCTCTCGTGGTGCCGGAGGTCAATCCGGAGGATGCGTTGGATGCACCCCGCCGCGTCATTGCCAATCCGAACTGTTCTACCATCCAGCTTGTCGTGGCACTCAAGGCGATAGAGAATATCTCCCATATCCGCCGCGTCTATGTTTCGACCTATCAGGCCGCCAGCGGCGCGGGGGCCGGCGCGATGGCCGAGCTGGAGGGGCAGTATGCCGATATGGCTGCCGGACGGCCGCCCCGTGTGGAGAGGTTCGCCTTCCAGCTCGCCGGCAATCTCATCCCGCAGATAGATGTATTCACAGACAACGGATATACGAAGGAGGAGATGAAGATGGTCAATGAGACCAAGAAGATAATGCATTCGGATGTGGCCGTGAGCGCCATGTGCGTCCGCGTACCCGTCATGCGGGCCCATTCGGAGAGCGTATGGGTGGAGACCGAGCGGCCCGTCGCTCCGGAAGAGGCCCGCCGGGCTTTCGGGAGTTTCGAAGGCATCGTTGTCATGGATGACCCGGCTCGGCAGGAGTATCCCATGCCGCTCTTCACGGCGGGCAGGTATCCCGTGTATGTGGGGCGTATCCGGATGGATACCGCCAACCCCAACGGGCTGACCTTCTGGTGCGTGGCAGACCAGATTCTGAAGGGAGCCGCACTGAATGCCGTACAGATAGCCGAGTACCTTGTCGGAGCTGGTCGGCTCGGGCGGTAACATGTGCCGCGGTCGGACGTCTTGTGGTCTCCGGCCTTTTCTCGCGGCCTGCACCGGCGGGTGAGGAGGCGTCCGGACATCTCGGAAACAGCAGGGAGGGAGCCCCGGTATCGGGCTCCCTCCCTGCTGTCGATTAGAAGGTTCGGACTTAAAGGATGATATCTATCGGGCCGGTATAGGAACCGGTCACCTTGCATCCGGCGTCGCTTGTCAAATCCCACGATACGGTGTAGTCGTCTCCGTTTTTGCTGACGGTTATCGTACCGCTTTCTGCGCTGGCCCATTGGGTCGCTTTGCCTGCTTCGATGACCTGATACCATGTTCCGGAGGGATAGAGAACGGTTTTGCCGTCGCCCCGGCTGCCGCATGCCCATCCCGGCTGGCGGTCGGTGAGGGGCTGTTTGTTGTACTCGTCGTAAGGTACGATTTCATAAGTCATCTCTTCGAGTTTCACATCGTCCTCGTGCTGAGGCGAACCGAGCAGGAGTATCCGCATGCGTTCGCCCGAACCTTCCCAACGTGCCCATGTCTTGTTGTTGTATGTCAGCCCATCGGTGTAGAGCGTCAGAGTCCACTGTACGAAGGGGTAGTCGCGCCAGTCGTTGTTGGCCATTACCTCTACCCGGCTGTAAAGCATCGGGCCGGTCTCCACATCTTCGTATATCGTACTGTTGACATCCGATTTTCCCTTTTGGGTGATGGTGACCCTGACGGGTTCCGTCTCTTCCGATTCATGCTGGAGGAACAGGTAGGCGGTACGGGTCTCCGTGGCATCGTTTATCTTGTATTCGAGGGTGATGCTGTGCTGTTCGGGAGCTACGACTGCGTGTACGGTCAGCCAGTCCGGGGTTTTGTCGTTTTCATCCCGTGCGTAAGCCGACCACTGTGCCGCGTCGGGTGCTACCTTGACAGCAAACTTGGCGAACCCTGCGGTGAACGGCAGTTCGAGACCCTCCTCCGGAGTGGTTCCGTCGGGCAGTACGGGTTCTATCGAAGGCGGTACGGCGGCGGCTTCCTGCGTGATATGTATCCTGCCGGTCTGGATGGTCTTGTCGCTCGGGGAGACGTTGATGGATGCGTTCCGTTCCAGTGCGTTCGGGTTGTCGTCCACCGTGACGGTGAATTTCCCTTCGGCGGGGACGATATGTATCCACTCTTCGGCACCCGAAGGGGATGCTTTCCAAGTGATACCGCCCGTTACGGTTACCGTCACCTCCTGTCCCGGTGCTCCCGCAGCGGCGAAGACGAGCTTTTCGGGCGATACCGAGAGCGAAGGCTTTTCCGGTTCGGGAGCTTCCGCGGCCTCCTGCCGGACCGTTATCTTCACCGGTTCCACCCCTTCGGCGGCGGCATTGAGGGTGATGGAGGCGCTGCGGTCGGTCTCATCCGCATTGTCCGCGACGCTGACCGAGAGGCGGTCTCCGTCGCGCGTTGCCGTCAGCCATCCGGCATCTTCTGGGATGCTGTGTGTCCACTCCGTTTCTTCGGCCGTGACGGTGACGGTCTGGGCGGGTGCTGCTGCCGCGGCGAAGCGGAGCGATGCGGGTTCCGCCTTCAGCGTCGCTTCGGGCTGTGCGGGGTTTTCGGGGCCAGTGCACGATATGTTCAGGGCCAGTGCCGCTGCGGCCAATAAGTATGCGTATCGTTTCATGTTTTCGGTGGTAAATAGGTTAATGCCGTATGATGTTCCGCCGGACTCTTCCGTATACGAGCCGTGACCGGCGGAACGGTAGCGTATTAATTCTGTGGCTTGGGAGCTACATACCATTTCCGCATCATCTCTCCGCCCGTACCCAGCAGGTCGTAGCCGAAGGCCACCTGTCCGTCCGGGGATATGTATTCGAGATAGGAGTAGGAGGGAATGATGATTCCCATGTTTTCGTATATCCAGTCGGTGCTTTCTGAAATCTGGACACCCGTAGCGATGTCAATCAGCACGGTCGAACTCACAATGCCGCTCACACCGTCCATGCCGATGATGCCTATGCCGTCGTCCGTGGCTCCCAGGCCCGCCGCACCGCTGTATTCGGGGAAAGTGTAGGTCTGGTCGTTGTCGGTGTCGTAAAATGCGGGACATGCCGTGTAAATGATTTCGGTTTTGTTTTCACTGAGCTCTTCGGTCTGGTATGTACCGGCAATCCATTGGCCGGAGGGACTGATGGAGTACGGCGTACTGTTACCCTTGATGCCGTCCACCAGGTTGGTGTCGTAATAGGTTTGGGTCTGTTGGTCGAACATCTGTACCGGTTTGATTTTATGGAGTTCGTCGCCTACCCAGCGGACGTTGCCCTCTGCGTCCCACCACATCAGGCCGGAGTCCAGTCCTTCCCAGGCGGTGCCGTAGATGACGGTACCGTCCAGGCTGCATCCGCGTGCCATGCAGCCCTGATACCAGCCGTAACCGCGATAGGTGGTTTCAGGTTTCTGGAGTATTTCCGGTACGCCGTCCGTCCATTTGACGGGGGAGTACAAGGTTTCGCCGCCCAGGCAGAAACCTACCCATACGCCGCTCTCGTCCGAGGCGACCTGCGACAGCCACGGTTTGCCGGCTCCCGGAATGTTGTCGAGCACCGTGACATCCCCGCTGAGGCTGAACATGACTATTTTTCCGTCCTCGCAGTGGAAAAAGACGTTACCGCTGTCGGTTATCGCACACGGGTCATAGAGGGGGTAGAGAGTGTCCGGGAACGGGTCGAGCATGTATTTCTTGTCGTTCCGAATATCTATGATGACGACCTGATTGACCCAATTGCCGGCTTCGGTGTCGTATATGCAGGTATATCCGCCCACATACCGGGCATTGGGAGAGATGACCGCCCCCATGGTAAATTCTCCGGTCGTACCGTAGGTCGATTGCAGGGCGTGGTCGCTGACCTGTACGATTGTTATGGATTGTTCGGCCTGGCCTGCCGTTATCGTCACTTCGCCCGTGCGTTCGGCTGCCGACATGTTGTCGTCTACGGTCAGCAGGAGGGCGTTGTCCGTTTTTTCCACAATCCGTATCCATGTCGCCGAAGGCTCGGCGTTCCACGCTGCGGGACTGGTCGAGACCTCTATCCGGAGCGGTTCCGCATCCACGCCGCGGAACGAACAGGAGGCCATGCTCACTTTGATGTACTGTACTTCGTCTTGTCCGGGCTGGGTGCATCCGACGAGTCCTCCGAACAGTGGCAGCAGCAAGGCTGCCGATGCAAAAACATGCTTTTTCATGAGGTTCAAGGTTAAATAATCTTCTGTTTTTGAGATTTGTTGTTTTTGAAGTGTCGATAATTAACAGTGCATGCTATCTGTATATACAATATTAACAATTATGGAAATGACAAAATAACATATTATTGATTTATGCGTCGAATGGGACTTCAAGGAGGAAGTGCGGTATGTAAAATGAGGGGATGGGTTACTCTGTTTCCGGCGGTCGGATACGTCCGTCGGATGGAACGGGTATCTTTTCCTGACCGGCAGGTCCGGCGGTGTGGAGGAGCCGGCAGCAAAAAGGAGGGTTCCCGACAGCGGGAACCCTCCTTTGCATGAAAGGTCGAATGGATTATGAGCGCTGTATCTCAATCGGGCCGGTATAGGAACCGGTCACCTTGCATCCGGCATCGCTGGTAAAGTCCCAGGTGATGGTGTAGTCGTCGCCGCTGCGGGTGACGGTCACCGTACCGCCGACGGCATTAGCGCACCCCGTAATAGAACCGTTCTCGTATACTTGATGCCATGTTCCGGAGGGATATTCGTCGTTGCCGCTGCCCTGTGCCGCGCATACCCAACCCGGTTTGCGGTCGGATGCGGGCATCTTGTTGTATTCTTCGTAAGGTACGACTTCGTAGGTCATCTCTTCGAGCACGACTTCGTCTTCGTGCTGCGGCGAACCGGTCATCCTAATTGTGATGCGGTCGCCTGTGCCTCCCCAGCGTCCCCAAAGGGTATCGTAAGTGATGCCGTCGGTATAGAGCTTCAGTGTCCATTGTACGAAGGGAAAGTCGCGCCAGTCGTTGTTGGCCATTACCTCGGCCATGATTTGGGTGGGGTGCGATTCGATGTCTTCGTATATCGTACTGTTGACGTCCGTTTTGCCGCGTTGTGTCACTTTCACCCTGACGGGTTCCACGCTGTCGTCCGCATGCGTGAGGACGAGGTAGGCCGTGCGCGGCGTTTCCGTTTCATTGACCGTATAGGCATAGTGTACGGTGTGCTGCGAGGGGGCTACCACATTGGTCGCCGAGAGCCAGGCAGGGTCGGTTGTGCCGTCAGCCTCGACACGGACGCTCCATTGGGCGTTCTCGGGGGCGACCGTTACCGGGAGAACACTCATTCCGGCCGTGAAAGGTACCGTCAGCCCCTCTTCGGGGGTCGTGCCTTCGGGTAGTTGCGGCGTGATGGAGGCGGGCACGGCTTTGGGCTCCTGTGTCACGTAGATGCGGCAGGTGGCGAGCGTCTTGTCGCCGGGCGATACGTTGATGTATCCGCTGCGTTCCAGCGACTCCGGATTGTCGTCCACCGTGACGGTGAATTTCCCTTCGGTGTTTTGCCTTTCCAATGTTGCCGGAAAGAGTCTTCGCCAAC
>OHAJ01000319.1_pt1 | contig 34818 bp, 44 predicted proteins | sample 1577101 | NCBI WGS metagenome assembly OHAJ01 (sample SAMEA3541531, study PRJEB24748) | human gut metagenome | biome: human gut; feature: human-associated habitat; material: faeces | place: China | collected 2012
GGACAGCTTGTTCTGTCCCCTCCGGCCGGTTTCTGTTTCCCGATGGATACGGTTAGGCTGTCGGCATTATTCTGCAACCTGTTTTATCCATGCCGCGATGTCGGCGAGCACTTCGGGCGAGAGGGTCTCCTCTATCTCCCCGTATTCCGCAGGCAGGCCCGTTCCGGCGTGCTGGAAGAGGTGGTTGAGGTCCGGGTACACCTTGACGGTGAGGTCTGCAGCCGGGTTGATGCCTTCGCGCAGCGGGAGTTCCACGACTGAGGGCGGTACCTGTACGTCCTTCTCGCCCACCAGAGCCAGCACCGGGCAGGTGATGCATGCAAGGTCTGCGGCCGGGTCGTAACGCCTGAGCGATACCATCTCGGGTACGGCGGATTGCAGAAGTCCCGTTTTGATTTGGTTTACGGCGAGCGTATCGTTACGCATGAAGGCCGGCAGCACGGTCGCTGCAAGCGAATCGAGGTGCGTTTCTACATAGTCGTAGGGGTATCGGTCGGTCACCTCTATCATGTACTCCACCATCTGTTCGTTCTGGCGGAAGGCCGATTCGGGAAGGCCCATCCTTTCGGTGATGAGGCGGCGCTGTTCACGCATGAATTCCGTCCCCTTGACGGCCGGTCCCGCCATCGAAACGATGAAGTCGGGGGCCTCTCCGCCGCCGGCCAGCATGTAGGCGATGATGCCCCCTTCGCTGTGGCCGATAATGCCTGTGGCGGCCGTTTCGGGCCGTGCGGCGAGCCAGCGCAGGGCGCTTGCCGCATCGGAGGCGAAATCCTGCAGCGTGGCGGAGGCGTAGTCGCCTTCCGAAGCGGCCGTTCCGCGGTCGTCATAGCGCAGGACGGCGATGCCGTTGCGTGTCAGCCAGTCGGCCAGTACGAGGAACGGTTTGTGGCCGAGGAGCTCTTCGTCGCGGTTCTGTGCCCCCGAACCGGTCACGAGGACAACGGCGGGGAAGGGACCTTCTCCGGCGGGCAGTGTCAGGGTTCCTGCAAGCGTGATGCCCGCAGCGGAGTTGTCGAATGCGACCTCTTTCGCGGTGTAGGGGAAGGGCGGCCGGGGCGACTGCGGCCTCGCCCGTTCCGCTTTATGGCGCGTGAAGGTCAGCGGCAGGGCGAGCCCTCCCTGCCGGAACGTTCCCTTCAGGGTATCGGCGGCGAATGCGCCTTCGTAGGTCATTCCCAGAGCGGCGGCCCGGACGGTCAGGGTCGTGCCGTCGAATACGGTCGAAGAGGTCTCCAATCCTTCGGCATGCTGGTCGGGGCTGTCCATGACGGTCGCGTATCTCCCTTCGTTTTCGCTGATATGGAAGACCAGGGCGAGCTTTTGCGGGCCTATTTCGAGGGTTCCGTACCAGTCGCCCGTAATGTCCTGTCCTCTGGCCGGAGCGAAAGCCAATGTTATAGCCAGGAGCGGCAGCAGCAATCTTTTCATTCTGTCGGTGTTTTTTGTCGAATCGTCGTCGTGCGGTAATGTTACCGGTTGCAAGGTACGGATTCTGTTCGGAATGCACAATGATTGTCGTTGCGGTCGGAACGGTTTATTTTTCTATCTTAGCACCGCAGTATTCCGCGCCGGCTGCCCGAAACGATTATGGCACGGGTGTCCCGTGCGGGAATTCAAAAACGGTTTTTGTCTATGACGGACGAATGTTACGGGACGGGATTCGCCCTGAGCGGCGGTTTCGTGAAGGGATATGCGCATCTCGGTGCGCTACAGGCGCTTTTCGAGTACGGCATCAGGCCGGAAATCATCGCAGGGGTCAGCATCGGCGCGGTGGCGGGTGTATTCATCGCCGACGGCAAGAGGCCGGAGGAGGTGTTGGAACTCTTCATGAGCAGGGAGTTCCGGAGTTTTACGGGTTTTACCCGTTCGCGCGGCGGTTTCATGAACCTCGATAACTTCTACGGTTTCCTGCGCGACACCCTGTCGGTCGGGCGCATCGAAGAGCTCTCCTTGCCGCTGGCGGTGACGGCGACCAACCTCGATACGGGGCGGAGCGTCCACTTCCGGGAGGGGGAGATAGCGCCCCGCATCGCGGCCTCGTGCTGCGTGCCCGGCCTTTTCACCCCCATCGAGATAGAGGGCGACCACTACGTGGACGGCGGCGTGCTGATGAACCTGCCTGTGTCGGTCATCCGCGGCCGGTGCGAGAAGGTGGTGGCCGTGAACCTCAGCAAAATCGTGCCCGACAGGGATTACCGCCACAACGTATTCGGTATCCTGATGCGCACCTATCACCTGATGTCGCACTGCAACGTCATCCACGACCGGCGTAATGCCGACATACTGATAGAACCCGACGGGCTCTCCATCTACGGCAATACCCAGCTCGACAAGGGCAGGGAGATTTTCGACATCGGATACGAGGCGGCGCGGAAGGTCATCGAACAGGTGAAGGATATCGTTTACCCCCGCTCCGGGGAGGCGTGATGCCGTACCGTTCGGGGCGTCCTGCGCGGGAAAAGGGTCCGTCCCTGCGGGTGACGGGGGAGTGCCGCGGGAGGGCATGTCCGGCGGCGGTTGCGGCGTATCTCTGAAAAAAGCGGAAAGGAGCGTTCCGTATATCCGAAAAAAGGTTAAATTTGAGGGATTCTAAATTTCTAACCTACTATTTTATGAACAACGCTCTATTCAAATTTCAGAAGCCGTGCAACGAACCGGTGAAGGGATACGCTCCCGGTTCGGAGGAGAAGGCGGAACTTAAAAAGGCACTCCACCGGCTCGCATCCGAGAAGTGGGAGATACCGCTCGTTATCGGCGGCCGCGAGGTACGCACGGGCGATACCGGCGAAGTGGTGATGCCGCACGACCACAGACATGTACTCGCTACCTATCACAAGGCCGGAGAGAAGGAGGTGCGGATGGCGATAGAGGCTGCCATGAAGGCCCACCGCGAGTGGGCCCGGATGCCGTGGGTGGAACGCGCCTCCATCCTGCAGCGTGCGGCGGAACTCATCGCCACGAAATATCGTTACCTCGTCAATGCCTCGGTGATGCTCGGCCAGAGTAAAAATCCTTTCCAGGCCGAAATAGACGCCCCGTGCGAACTGGTGGATTTCCTGCGCTTCAACAACTTCTTCGCGGGAGATATCTATGCCGACCAGCCCTGTTCGGAAAAAGGAGTCATCAACCGCATGGAATACCGGCCCCTGGAGGGTTTCGTGTTCGCCCTCACGCCGTTCAACTTTACGGCCATCGCTTCCAACCTCAACATGTCGCCCGTGCTGATGGGCAATACGACGATATGGAAGCCTTCGACCACCGCCCTCTACTCCAATTATCTCGTAATGCAGATATTCCGCGAGGCGGGCCTGCCCGATGGCGTGGTGAACTTCGTCCCCGGCCAGGGGAGCCTGATGGGCAAGGTGATAACGGCGAGTCCCGACCTGGGCGGCTTCCACTTCACCGGCTCGACGGCGACCTTCAACTACCTCTGGGGGCAAATCGGCGCCAATCTCGCGGGCTATAAGTCCTATCCCAGAATCGTGGGCGAAACGGGCGGCAAGGACTTCATCTTCGTACACCCCTCTTCCCCGACGACGGAAGTGGCAGCGGCCATTGTGCGCGGCGCGTTCGAGTATCAGGGGCAGAAGTGTTCCGCAGCTTCGAGGGCATACATCCCGAAATCGCTCTGGGGCAGTATACGTTCCGAAATAGGGGATATGCTGCGGGAGGTGAAGATGGGCGATGTGCGCGACTTTACCAATCTCGTGAATGCCGTCATCGACGAACCTTCGTTCGACAACATCATGGCGAACATCGAGTATGCGAAACATTCGTCCGACGCCGAGGTCGTATTCGGCGGCAGGGGGGACAAGTCCGTGGGTTATTTCATCGAACCTACCGTCATCGTCACCACCGACCCGAAGTTCAAGACCATGGTGGAGGAGCTGTTCGGTCCGGTCATCACCGTCTTCGTGTACGACGATGCGAAATACGAGGAGACGCTCGACCTGTGCGACGCCTCTTCGCCCTATGCTCTGACCGGTTCCATCTTCGCCCGCGACCGCGCGGCGATAACGACCGCGATGGAGAGACTCCGCTATGCGGCCGGCAACTTCTATATCAACGACAAGCCTACGGGGGCTGTCGTGTCGCAGCAGCCTTTCGGCGGTTCACGAGCTTCGGGTACCAACGACAAGGCGGGCAGCGCCCTCAACCTGATACGCTGGACGAATGTGCGGGCCATCAAGGAGACGCTTGTTCCCCCGACGGATTTCCGCTATCCGTTCCTCGGCGAGAAATAGGGGACGGCCATGTTGGATTTCAACGATACCAAGACCGCATTCGCCCGTAAAAGCGACGGTGAGATGCGGAACGCCCTCATGCTCTTCCGTATGATGAAGAGGCCCGGCCTCGTGAAGGCCGGCAAGCGGGCGTGCGGTGCGGCTGCCCGGCTGCATCTGCCGGTGGGGTGGATTGTGAAACCGACCCTTTACCGGCAGTTCGTCGGCGGAGAGACGCTCGAGGAGTGCGGGCCGACGGTGGACGGTCTCGAACGGGCGGGTGTGAAGGCGGCTCTCGACTACTCGGCCGAGAGCGAACAGACGCCCGTGGGAATCGAGGCGGTTTTCGCCGAGACCGAACGTTCGATAGAGTATGCCGCTCGTAACAAGAACGTTGCCTACGCGGTGTTCAAGCCTTCGACGCTTACGACGGATACCCTGCTGGCCAAGGCATCGGAGCACCCGGAGACGCTCACGGCTGCGGAGCGTACCGGATTCGATGCATTCGCCGCGCGTTTCGATGCGCTCTGCGCTCTGGCTCACAGGCATGGGGTGCGGATACTCGTCGATGCCGAAGATGTCCGGTTCCAGGATGCGGTGGACCGGCTGACGGAGGAGGCCATGCACAGGTACAACGGCGGACGGGCCATCGTATTCGCCACGCTCCAGATGTACCGCTGCGACCGGTTGCCCTATCTGCGCAGGCTGTACGAAGATGTCCGGCAAGCGGATTGTGTGGCCGGCGTGAAGTTCGTGCGCGGCGCTTATATGGAGGAGGAGCGTGCACGGGCTGCAGCAATGGGGTATCCCGACCCGATATGCCCCACGAAAGAGGCCACCGATGCCAATTTTGACGAAGGCGTGGCGTTCGCGGTGGAGCATATCGACCGGATGGAGATTTTCATGGGCAGCCACAACGAAACGAGCAATTACCGGCTTGCACGGCTGATGGATGAGAAGGGGCTGGAGCGCAACGACCGGCGTATCTTCTTCGCCCAGCTCCACGGCATGGGCGACCATATCTCTTTCAATCTGGCGGCCGCGGGATACAACGTGGTCAAGTACGTGCCTTATGCCCGGGTACGGGACGTGCTTCCGTATCTTATCCGCCGTGCGGAGGAGAACACCTCCATGGCGGGGCAGACCACACGCGAGCTCGACGTGCTTCGGGCCGAGATGAAGCGCCGTCGGGAGGCCCGTCGGGAGCGGTGATTCCGGTCGGAAAGCGCAGATGAATTCAGGGGCGGGAACAGTTTGTTCCCGCCCCTGAATTTGCTTGGTCGGCCCGTGCGGAGGCATCCGCAGTTTCGTCCGCCGACGGGGTATTACATCACGATATCCGTGACGCCGGCGAAGGAGGTCTTCCAGAGATAATTCCAGAACGATTTCTGCGGGTCGCGCTCATAGAAACCGTGCCCGATGCGGAGTTTGCCGCCTTCGGGATTGTCCCGGTGCAGTACCATGCCGTTCGCGATGGTGGTGAGCAATTCCCGTTCCCGTTCGGGGTCTTTCTTGTGCAAAATGGCTATCTGCAGGTTGTTATAACGCATGTCCACGACCGACTGCGCCTTGACGGAGCTTCCGGAGAGCTCCACGCTCACCGAATGGAGGTCGCCCGATACGATGCGAACGTTGGCGATGGGTTCGGTGACCGGCGAGGCGATGGTGGCCGACATGGGTCCTACCTCCGCCTTGAGCGAGAAGCGGTCGTTGCTGCTGTCGGCGGGGAGAGAGAGGGTGGTTTTGACGAGCGCTCCGCCGAACATGTACCCTTCGGCGTAAATCCGATATTGCTGTGTCGGCTTTTGGGGCCGGTTCGTCAGGCCGGTTATCCGGGCGTCCATGTCGGTGAAGGTGACGACGCCGGGTACGGTGGCCCCTTTCGATACCTCCTCGTAGCGGATGTTGATGCCGCGGGCGTCGATGACGGGAAAATCAATGCCGACGGGGATACGTTGTACCGATGTGTAGAGCATCTGCCGGAATGCAGGCGACTGGAGCTGGTTGCGGTCCTTGTAGCTGTCTATCTCTACGCTCCCCACGCTGACCGAGTCGGCGTGCAGCATGTCGTGACCGGAGAGATAGGGAAGGCTGACACCTGAACAGGCTATCTCCCGCACGTCGAGCATCACCCAGTCGGTGTGGTCGCCCACGCGCACAGCATACTGGTACTTGTCGTACTGCGGGAGCAGGGCCAGCCGTCCGGCCGAAAGGATTCCTTTCCCCGAATCCAGCGAGAGGGTGTCCGCCTCCATCTTAAGTGCTCCGTTCTTGAAAACGTAGGCGAGGGTTCGGACGGAGAGGCTGACGGCCGAGACGCCGGCCGGAACGCTGTCCGCCTGTCTGAGCGTCTCCTTCGGTATCCCGCTCCCGAAGGACAGGTGCAGCAGCGTCAGGTCGAGGCCTTCGGCAGTGAAATTGTTCTTTTCGCTCCCTTCCCAGATGCCGGCGTGTATCGTGGCTCCGCTTATTCCGAAACGTTCGATGTCGATTTTCATTGGCTTGTTCCTCTTTCCGGCAGCAGCGGTACGGCAGGTGTCCCCTTCGGGGCAGGGAACGCCCTCGAATATCACCTCGGGAGCGGTGACTTCGAGGCTGCGTATGTGCAGTGCCCCTGGTACGGTATCCCTTCCCTTACGATAGTGGATGCCCCATGCGCTTACCTTTTCGGCACGGGCCTCGAGAACGGGCACGGGGCCTTGCTTCCGTGTACGGGAGTTCTTCTGTGTCTTTACGCTGACTCCGTGCAGGGTGACGCTCCGTCGGGCGAGGTCTACCCGTACTCTGCCGACGTCGGTTATGTAGGCGCTTCCGTCGAGGTTGAGCGGTTCGCTCTCCAGTAGTTTCGTCACTTCGCGACCCAACCACGCCTGTATGCCGAACCATGCGCCCAGTAGAACGGCGACCGCGATGCCGCTTATCAAAAGGATGCGGCCCGTCCGCGAGAGCCGCTTGTTGTTGTCTCTGTTCATGTATGATGTCTGTTTCCCGATTTTTAAAGATATGCAATTATTCTGCCTTTTTCGTACCGGGCCCGACGAATCTTTCCAAGTCCGGCGTAAAATGGTCTCTCTCCGGGCCTTATTGCGCCGGGTGGTGGCGATAACCCGTTTTTTATGTGTACCTTTGGGCCGAGAAATAACGATGATATGTCTAAGAAGAAGACTGAAGGGGGGCCGAAGGGGACCCCGAAGAGGCGTGGCGCCGACCGCAGCGCCGTCATAGCGGAACTGTTCTGCTCGTTTCCGGGCAAGCAGTACACGATAAAGAACCTTGCTGCGGCCAGCGGCGGAAACGACAAGGAGGGGCGTTACCGCACCAAAGAGATTGTGGACGCCATGGTAAAGGAGGGAGTGGTTGTGGAAGCCCTCCCCGGGAAATACAGGCTGAGCACCTCGCAGATGCCTTCCTACGAAGGGGTCGTGGACCTCGTACCTTCCGGAGCCGCATACGTTAAAGTAGAGGGCTTTGATAAGGATGTCTATATCGACGGGCGCAATACGAATCATGCGCTGCAGGACGACGTGGTGAAACTGGTCGTCATCCGCCGCAAGCGCAACGGCGACCCGGAAGGAGAGATAACCGAAATCGTGAAGCGGGCCGACAGGCAGTACGTGGGCCGGGTGGAACTTACCCGCAACCACGCCTTCGTGCGGGTGGATTCGCGCAAGATGCCCTATGACATATTCGTCTATACCAAAGGGATGGAACTCCACGACGGAGACAAGGTCGTGGTGAAGATAAAGGAGTGGCCGGCAGACACCAAGTCGCCTACGGGCGAAATCATCGACGTGCTCGGTCCGGCGGGCGACAACGATACCGAAATGCATGCCATCCTCGCCGAATTCAACCTGCCCTATAAATATCCGGAGGAGGTAGAGAAGGCGGCCGATGCCATTCCGGAGCTGATACCGGCCGAAGAGATAGCCCGGCGGCGCGATTTCCGCGGAGTGACGACCTTTACCATCGACCCGGCCGATGCCAAGGATTTCGACGATGCGCTCTCGATACGTCCTGTAGGGGAGAACCGATGGGAAGTGGGCGTACACATTGCCGATGTCACCTATTATGTGCAGGAAGAGAGCATCATAGAAGCCGAAGGCCGTGAGCGCGCCACTTCGGTCTATCTGGTGGACCGTACGATACCGATGTTGCCGGAGAAACTCTCCAATTACCTCTGTTCGCTGAGGCCCGATGAGGAGAAACTCTGTTTCTCGGCCGTGTTCGAGATGGATGCCGACCTGAATATCACGAACGAATGGCTGGGCCGTACCGTCATCCGTTCCGACAGGCGCTTTACCTACGAGGAGGCGCAGCGCATTATCGAAACCGGCGAGGGGGATTTCAGGGAGGAGGTGCTCACGCTGAACATGCTTGCCCAGAAGATGCGTGCGGAGCGTTTCCGCAACGGCGCCATCACGTTCGGCCGCGAGGAGGCGAAGTTTACCCTCGACGAGCAAGGCAAACCCACAGGCGTCTATTTCAAAGTACAGAAAGAGGCCAACCAGCTTATCGAGGAGTTCATGCTGCTGGCCAACCGCAAGGTGGCCGAGTTTGTGGGGAAAAAACGGGGCAAGGGTGCCAATGCGGAGCGGACGTTCGTCTACCGCGTGCACGACAAGCCCGACCCCGACAAGCTGGAGCGTTTCAGCAACTTCATCCTCAAGTTCGGCTACTATTTCAAACCGGACGCCAAGGGAAAGGAGATTTCGCGCGAGATTAACAGGCTGCTCAAGGAGATAAAGGGCAAAAGCGAAGAGAATGTCATCTCGACGCTCGCCATCCGCTCCATGGCGAAAGCCTACTATTCGACCGACAACATCGGACATTACGGACTCGCGTTTCCTTACTATACCCACTTCACCTCGCCTATCCGCCGTTATCCGGACATGATGGTACACCGGCTGCTCGCCCGTTACCTTGCCGGCGGCAAGTCGCCCGACGTGGCGTTCTACAACGAGCAGTGCGAACACTCCTCCGATATGGAGGTGGTGGCTGCCGAGGCGGAGCGTGCATCGGTGAAGTATAAGATGGTGGAGTTCATGGAGGACAAGATTGGACAGGAGTTCGACGGCGTCATATCGGGCGTTACCGAGTGGGGCGTCTATGTGGAGCTCGACGATACGCATATCGAAGGCATGGTCTCCACACGGGATATAACCGACGATGTCTATTCGTTCGACGAGGAGAATTATGCCCTGCGCGGTCACCGTACCGGTCGCACCCTTACGCTAGGAGAGAATGTGCGCATTCGGGTGAAAAATGCCGATCTTGCCCGCAAACTGCTGGATTTCGAACTGGTGGGAACCATCGAGTTCGGTACCGGCAGGCTGCATCCGATGGGGCAGGCCGCGGCCGGAAAGCAGGGCGGAGCACCGGACAGGCAGCCGGGAAAGTCCAGAGGAAGGCATCGCCGCTGAGCGGGTGACGGCCGGTCGGCGGAGGATGCTCTACGGACCGTGTCCGGAACGAATCGGGCGGCTTGCCCGGACAATAGATGCAAAGCGAGGGGAAACGGATAACGTTTCCCCTCGCTGTTGTGTGGACGGTCTCCTTACTTTTTGACGTTGGGCAGTTCCAAACCGTAGTGGTTCTTCGTGTCGAGCCGTTTGAGCCAGATGCCGAGGAAGAAGGCGAGGACACCGAGACTCGCAAAGACAAGCATCGGTACCGTATAGTTGTAGGTTACGCCCTCCACGCCTGCCTGTATCTGTTCCGATACACCGGGGTTGGTAGCCTGGAGCGTTTTGCCGATGATGAGCGGGAAGGCCCACAGACCGAGGTTCTGTATCCAGAAGATGACCGAGTAGCCCGAACCGAGGTACCGGCCGTCCACCAGCTTGGGTACCGAAGGCCACAGGGCGGCGGGAACGAGCGAGAACGACACGCCGAGCAGAATGATGGCGATGTAGGCGATGGGCTTGGTCAACGGGACGAGCGCGAAAGTGAGGTGGCATGCACACATCAGAATGGCGCCGAGAATGAGCATCGTGGCTCCCTTGCCCCTGAAGTCGAGGAATGCACCGAGGAGCGGCGTGAGTATCATCGCTCCGATGGGGAACCATGCGAAGAGGTCGGAAGCCTCCTGGCTGGAGATGGCGAGCGTGTTCTGTAGCATGGGAACGGCGAACTTCTGGAAGGGGAAGATGGCCGAATAGTAGAGCACGCAGAGGAATGCCACTATCATGAAGGTTTTGCTTCCGAAGAGGTTGCCGAGGTCTTTTACCTTGAATTTGTCCTCCTCTATCTCTTCGATGTTACCCATTTGCCGGTCGAGTTTCCGGTCCATGAACGTGAAGACGAGGAAGGTGAGAAAGCCGATGCAGAGCAGGGCGCCTACGACCGCTACCGGGCGCACGACGCTTTCGGGTGCGATTGCGGCCAGACGGGGCGAGAGGAAGAAGACGGCCGTCACGCCGAGGCGTGCAATGGCCATCTCCACACCCATGGCGAGCGCCATCTCCTTGCCGTCAAACCAGCGTGCGATGGCTCGCGAAACCGTCACGCCCGCCATTTCAGCGCCGCATCCGAAGATGGCGAAACCGATGCATGCCACCTTTGCGCTGCCGGGCATCGAGGGCCAGAATGAATTGAAGAATTCCCAGCCGAAACCGCCGCCCACGAAGTAGTCGCTGATACCGTAGAGTTTAATTCCGGCACCTATTATCATCAGGCCGGCCGAGAGGAGTCCCGTGAAGCGCACCCCCATCTTGTCGAGGATGATGCCTGCGAATATCAGGAAAAGTACGAATACGTTGAGGAAATACTCCGAACCTACGACCGTGCCGTAAACGTCCGGCGACCACCCCCGCTGCGTCTCCAAAAGGGACGATATCGGGGAGATAACGTCCACGAACATGTAGGCGAAGAACATCATCAGTGCGATGAGTATCAGCGCCCCCCATCTTGCCACGACCGAGTCGTTGAGCTTTCTTTGCATTGTCTGTGTCATTTTTTCTTCATTTGATATTTTATGGTTTATGTCAGTTGTCCGTGTCGTTCGGCATGCCGGCGGCCGAGTAGAGCCGGAGCAGGTCGTAGGCTTCGCCGATGCCGAGTTCGCCCGCCTTGCTGATGTCGAGCAGCCCCTTGCGGGTATCCTTCATGTATATCTGTACCAAGCCCCTGTTGAAATAGGCTTCGGCGAGGCCCGGGTCGAGGGCGATGGCGTGCGAATACTCCTCGAATGCCTCCGGGAAGCGTCCCGACAGGGCGAACAGATTGCCCCGGTTGTAGTAGATGCAGGGGAGGTTCGGATTGAGTTTGGCCGCCTTGTTCAGGTCGGAGATGGCTTCGTCGTAGTCGTACGTCCGTGCCGCGTCGCGCATCCTGGCCGAACGGTCGCTTTCGGGCGAAATGCGCGAATAACCGTTGTCCATGGAGGAGATGAAATCCGTCATTTCGGCCTGTACGGCGCTGCGGGCGATGTAGAGGAACGGGTTGCGCGGAGAGAGCGTGATGGCAGTCGAAAGGGCTCCGACCGCGTTGGTGTACTGTTTCAGCAGCGCCTGTGTCATGCCCCGCATGAAATAGGCCTGCCAGCGGCTGCCGTTGGCGGCGATGTCCGCCGAGACGGCCTCGTCCTTCCTGACGAGGGCGGCGGCCGCCATGTCGCTTCCTTCGCATCCGAAGACGACCGATGCGTCGCCCAGCGAAGCGATGAACTCTTCCGCCTCGGCCTCTCCGGGGTGCAGGATGAGGCCCCGGCCTGGCTCCGCATCCGAACGGAGGGTGAAGCCGTAGGAGGGGCGCAGCGTTATTCGCTCTTTCGTTCCCGTTGCCGTATTGCGTACCGGTCCGTCGGAGAGCTGCGTGTCGAACGACAGCAGTTTGTCGAATTGCCGGGAGGTGTCGGCAAAGGAGACTTCGCTTTCCCCTTCGAGCCGTGCCCGGTATTCGGCGATTTTGCGTTCGGCGACACTGCGGTCCCGTTCGGCGCCTTCGCTGTCACGGAGCAGGTATTTGACCGAAGCCCGGCCGAGGTAGGCGTTGGCGAAGTCGGGATAGAGTTCGATGGCGCGGTCGTAGTCTTCCAGCGCCCCCTGCAATTCGCCGAGTCTGAAGCGGAGGCCGGCCCGGTTGTAGTAGACGATGACGTTGCCCGGCGAGTAGGCGGCTACCTGGTCGTAATCCTCCAGGGCCCGGTTGTAGTCACCCGTTTCGGTGCGCACCAGCGCCCGGTTGAAGTAGGTTACCGAACTGGTCGGGTCGAGCTCCAATACCCGGTCGAAATCGGCGAGTGCGGCCTGCAGGTTGTGCTTCCTGTAATAGGCCATGGCCCGGCTGAAGTAGGCCGGTATGTACGACGTGTCGCACCGTACGGCCGTATCGAAATCGGCGAGCGCTTCGTCGTACCTGCCCTGCTCCATGTAGAGCGAACCGCGTTCGAGGTAACCGCGCGGATACTCCCGATTGGTGCGGATGGCCCTGCCGAAGTCCTCGTATGCGGCGACCGTATCCTGCAGGTGGAGGTACGCTGTGCCCCGGTTGGCGTAGGCGTCGGCGTCGCGCTGGTTGAAGCGCATGTACATGTTGAAGTCATCGACGGCTTCGCGGTAGCGCCCCGTGAGGATGTTCGTGACGCCCCGGCTGTAATAGGGGGCCGGATAATCGGGACGCAGTTCGATGGCTTCGTCGAAGTCTTTCATCGCGTCGTCGTAGTTGCCGAGCCGCGAACGGGTGAGTGCACGGAATTGGTAGGCGTTGGTGTAAACCGGATTTTTTGCGAGTGTCAGGGTGAAATCCCGTTCGGCGCCCAGCAGGTCGTCGAGGTGATACTTCGCGATACCGCGCCAGAAGTAACCTTCGTAGGCGTCCGGGTCGGCGCGCAGCAGAATGTTGAGCGTCTCTATCGCTTCCCGGTAGCGGCTGTCCATAACCATGTCGCGGCCTACCCACACGAAATACTGTTTGTTGACCTGCGCTCCGGCGTTGTCTGCGAACATGCAGAAAAGGAATAGTATGGCCCCAATGAATTTACGCATTCCCGGATTTTAAGCTTGCTAATATAACGATTATAATCCTAATACGGATGCGCCGGAGGCGTTTTCGGAGCGGCAGCGGTCTGAGAGGACTTGTTAAGTGGCTGGATGTTAGTGTATTCGTATCCGATGGACGGTCGGCCGACGGGAAAGCCCCGAAAAAACGGGACGTTTATGCACCTTTCTCGGAAAAAAGAGTAAATTTGCATCCGGCCCTAATTTGGAACGGTGTATTTGCAGCTATCCCGGCTATGTAGAGATAGTATTGTCATACAGTATGTTGCAATGCAAAGGCAGGATGCCGGGCCGTCTTGCAGGGCCGTGGCGGGGCATGTCGGCGGCGGTGTCGGCAGGAGCCTTCGGAAATCGGTGATATTAAAAGGAATCCCGTGCGGCGCAGCCCGCACGCGGTTCGGTTACTAAATAAAAGTTAAGCTAATGGGAAAACAGTTGAAAGTAGTTGTACTCGCCAAGCAGGTTCCCGACACGCGCAACGTGGGCAAGGATGCCATGAAGGCCGACGGTACGGTGAACCGTGCCGCCCTGCCGGCCATCTTCAACCCCGAAGACCTGAATGCGCTCGAACAGGCACTGACCATCAAGGACATGTGCGAAGGGAGTACGGTATATATCCTGACCATGGGGCCGCTGCGTGCTGCGGATATCATACGCGATGCCATGTTCCGCGGTGCCGACGGCGGATACCTTCTTACGGACAGGGCATTCGCCGGTGCGGATACCCTCGCCACCTCCTATGCCCTTTCGCGGGCGCTGGCCGAGATAAAGCCCGATATCATCGTGGCGGGCCGGCAGGCCATCGACGGCGATACCGCGCAGGTGGGGCCGCAGGTGGCTGAGAAACTCGGTCTTCCGCAGGTGACCTATGCGGAACAAATCGTGTCGATAGACGACAGCCGCATCGTCATCAAACGTCGTCTGGAACATGGCGTGGAGACCGTTTCGTCGCCTTATCCGATGCTGATGACGGTGAACGGTTCGGCTCCCGAATGCCGTCCCCAGAACGCGAAACGGGTGATGAAGTACAAGCATGCCCGTACCCGCAGCGAACTGCAGGAGCTCGGCGAGGATTACTACATGCAGCTCCTCGAAGCCAAAAGTTACCTGAAAATCAATGAGTGGAACGTCGGCGATATCGATGCGGACCCCCAGCAGCTCGGACTGCTCGGTTCGCCCACCAAGGTAAAACAGATAGAGAACGTGGTATTCCAGGCCAAGGAGTCGCGCAGACTGACCGCTTCGGACGGGGATATCGATTCACTGATGGTCGAACTTATTTCCAGCCACACGCTCGGATAGAGGAGGAATGTAAGATGAACAACGTATTCGTATATATTGAAACGGAAGGCGGCAAGGTGGCCGATGTCAGCCTGGAGCTGCTCACCAAAGGCCGCGAACTGGCCGACCGCCTCGGGTGCAAACTGGAAGCGCTCGCCCTCGGTCACGAACTCAAGGAGATGGATAAGATTGTCGGACGCTACGGAGCCGATACGCTCTGGCTGGCGGACGATGCGGAGCTCGCTCCGTACCGCACCCTGCCCCATACGGCGGTGGTTTGCGGTATCTTCGAAGAGGAGAAACCCCAGATAGCCCTGTTCGGTGCGACGCCGGTGGGGCGCGACCTCGCTCCGCGCGTCTCCTCCACGCTGCGCAGCGGGCTCACGGCCGACTGTACGAGCCTCGTCATAGGCGACCATACCGATGCCAAGAGCGGCCGGTCGTACGAGAACCTGCTCTATCAGATTCGTCCTGCCTTCGGCGGCAACATCATCGCCACCATCGTCAATCCCGACCATCGTCCGCAAATGGCGACTGTCCGCGAGGGCGTGATGCGCAAGGAAGAGCTCAAGGAGCCGAAGCATCCGGAGGTGAAACGGGTGGACGTGGCGAAGTTCGTGAAGGAGAGCGACCTCGTCGTGAAAATAATCGACCGGCATATCGAGGAGCGGGGCATCGACATCAAGAACGCCCCGGTTATCGTGGCCGGCGGTTACGGCATGGGGTCGAAGGAGAATTTCGCCATGCTGCATGAACTGGCCGACCTGCTCGGCGGCGAGGTGGGCGCGTCGCGTGCCGCCGTGGATGCGGGATTTACCGACCATGCCCGTCAGGTGGGGCAGACCGGCGTGACGGTTCGGCCGAAACTCTACATCGCCTGCGGCATCTCCGGTCAGATACAGCATACGGCGGGAATGGACCAGGCCTCCATCGTGATAGCCATCAATACCGACCCGGAGGCGCCCATCAACAAATTCGCCGATTATGTGATTACCGGCAGTGCCCTGGAGGTCGTGCCCAAAATGATAAAGTTCTATAAACAAAACTCCAAATAGGCGGGAGCCGTTTCCGGGGAGGGCCGAGAGAGACGCCGCTTCCCGTATCCGGGAACCTGCCGCAAGGCAAGATATGGGAAACTTTTTTTTAGACAATAAAGACCTGCAGTTCCACCTGAATCATCCGCTGATGAAGAAAATCGTGGAGCTGCGCGAGAAGAATTTCGCCGACAAGGATGTGTACGACTATGCACCGGCGGATTTCGAGGATGCGATGGACAGCTACCGCCGCGTATTGGAGATAACGGGCGGAATATGCGCCGACGTGATAGCGGCCAATGCCGAGGATGTCGATAAGGAGGGACCGCGGGTGGTGGATGACCATGTCGTCTATGCACGCGGTACGCAGGCTAACCTCGATGCCATCCGCAAGGCCGGATTGGGCGGTATCCACCTGCCCCGCAAGTACGAAGGACTCAACATGTCGCTCATCTGCTTCGTGATGGCCAACGAGATGGTGGCCCGCGGCGATGCCGGTTTCGAGAATATCTGGGGATTGCAGGACTGCGCCGAAACCATCAACGAGTTCGCCAGCGAGGAGATAAAGCAGAAATATCTGCCGCTCGTATCGCGGGGGGCTACCTGCGCCATGGCGCTTACCGAGCCCGATGCCGGTTCCGACCTGCAGGCGGTGATGCTTCGGGCGCATTACGACGAGGCCAGCGGCAAGTGGTTGCTCAACGGCGTGAAGCGGTTCATCACCAACGGCGACGGCGACATCTCGCTCGTGCTCGCCCGCTCGGAAGAGGGGACGAAGGACGGACGCGGTCTCTCCATGTTCGTCTATGACCGCCGCGACGGCGGAGTGAAGGTGCGTCGCATCGAGAACAAGCTGGGTATCAAAGGCTCGCCTACCTGCGAGCTCGTCTATACGAACGCTCCGGCAGAGCTCGTCGGCGACCGCAAGCTCGGTCTTATCAAATACGTGATGTCCCTGATGAATGCCGCCCGTCTCGGTATCGGCGCACAGGGCACGGGGCTGTGCGAGGCCGCCTACCGCGAAGCGCTGAAGTATGCCAACGAACGCCAGCAGTTCGGCAAGCCCATCATCCAGTTCCCGGCCATTTATGAAATCCTGACGAACATGAAGGCGAAACTGTACGCATCGCGTGCGATGCTGTACGAGACGGCCCGTTTCGTCGAGATATACAAGTGCTGGGCGGAGATAGGCAAGGAACGTCCGCTGACGGCCGAGGAAAAGAGCGAGATGAAGGCCTATAACAAGCTCGCCGATGCCTTCACGCCGCTCTGCAAGATGTTCGCCAGTGAATATGCCAACCAGCTTGCCTACGAGGCCATACAGATACACGGCGGTTCGGGCTACATGAAGGACTATCCCATCGAACGGATTTACCGCGATGCCCGCATCACCAACATCTACGAAGGTACGACCCAGCTTCAGGTGGTGGCCGCCATCCGCCACGTGACGACCGGCACGTTCCTCGCGCAGATGAAGGCATACGAGGCTGCCGAGCGCCCGGCCGAGTTCAAGTTCCAGCTCGACAAGCTCATCGCCATGCGCGAGGAGTACGAACGGGCGATAGCCCGCGTAACGGGCGGCGACAGCGAACAGATAGAGTTCCATGCACGTCGGCTCGTGGAGATGACCGGGCACATCGTCCTTTCGCACCTACTGCTCCGTCAGGCGGCCGAGAGCGAAGAGTATCGGGTGCCTGCCGAGGCGTACATCAAGTATGCCCAAGCGCACATCCTTTATGACAAATGAATTTATGAAACCATTTAAAGATTTGTTATCATGAAAAGAATTATGTTTGTAGGGCCAAGTGGAATAGGAAAAACCACTTTGGCAAAGTTCATAGAAACCAAATATGGTATACCCTTTATATCTGGTAGTATGTCAGATTTAATGCCCGATACAAAAGAGATGCACCATGCTGAGTTTTTACACCAAGAATGTGGAGAACTCATAAACAAGGATTATCAATTGTTGAATCTGAGAAATAAGCTTTTCAAGGATAAAGAAACTTTTGTAACAGACCGTAGTTATGTAGATTTAGCAGCTTATTTCATATATAAACAATCTACTAATATTCCCGAATGTGAAGTAGATGCTTTCTTAGATATATGCAAAGATCTTACAGTTCAACAATGTGATTTATTAATATACCTTCCCTTGAGTATGTACAATATGAAAGGATGGCCAATGGAAGACAATAAGAAGAGAATCATAAATAGATATTATCAGGCTCAGATGTCAGATATAATGGGTAACCTGTTAACTCAGTGGAGTACTTTAAGTGTAATAGATATATTAGTAGTACCCCAATTAGATTTCTACGACAGAATACACATGATAATGTCAAGATTGGATTAATATGAAGAAACAAGTAATGATTGATAATATAAATGGCTTTCCTGGGTATCATATTACCCAGGAAGGTTTGTTATATAGTAGGTATGATAAAAGAGGTAGATTAACTGATAGTTATCATCAAAACAAGATCTATACTCGTTCAAATGGCTATCAGCAAATTATATTAAAAATACGGAGTTTAAATCTATTAAGAAGAGCTTATATTCATAGATTGGTAGCAGAAGCTTATATACCTAATCCATTAAATAAACCCTGTGTATGTCATAAAGATAATGTAAGAACTAATAATCATGTAGATAATCTATATTGGGGTACTTATTCTGAAAATATGGAGCAAGCCTCGAAAGATGGGAATCTGAATGGACCCATTAAAAAATTAAGGTTTATAGTATTTTCGGATCTCCACTTACATTCTTGGGGAAAACACGAAACTAGACTTAATACAGCGATTAAAGTGTTAAAGATTATATCTGATGAATGTATGAAGTATCAAGTTCCTGCTTTATTTTGTGGAGATTTATTACATGAATCAAATAGGATTTCCAGTGAATTAGCTGAAGTAATATATCATGAATTTAAGAAACTTGATGAAAAAGACTGGGTTATGTACAATATATCCGGAAATCATACATTAAATCGAGTTAATCGGATAGATAAACCATCATCATCTTGGGATATACTTTTTTCTAAAACCTATAAGTTCTTAAAAAACATAGATTTGAAAAGGGTTCACATGGGTAATATTTATATATATGGGGTTCCCTATATAGACCATAATATAGGATTATCTGAATACCTTAATAAATTAAAATTAGTAGGAGATAATAATAGGTGTAAACATATCCTTATGCTTCATACTGATTATCCTGGAGCAAAAGATACTGATGGTAGAGAAATAGGTTCTGTAGAAAATCTTAATATAAATACCTTGAATAAGTTTGACTTAGTATTATGTGGACATATACATAAACCCCAAAGGTTATCAAAGAAGGTTTATATGATTGGAGCTCCTTATCAACAAAGAAGAACCGATAAAGATTGTAAACTGGGATATTGGAAACTTTATTCGGATTTATCTATGGAATTTATAGAACTGAAAGGATTCCCAAAATTCGTAGATGTTGAATCCGAAGATGAAATTAAGGATGATGGCAATTATTATACCATTTTACCCAAGAAAACTAGTATTCAAGTAAATATAAATCATAAGATTACTAAGCAAGTTTCTAAGAAAACTCTAGCAAAAAGGTATTTAAGGGAGAAAGGCATAAAGGATGATGCTAAGAAACAACTTTTAATTGATACTTTAAACAAAGCTGAATCATGTTGACATTTACAAGGTTAAATATACAGGGATTCTGTTCTATAGATTCCTTCAGTTTACAATTAAACCAAGATTGTACGGTTCTTATCAAAGCTCCTAATGGTTTTGGGAAATCAACTTTACTGAATGCCTTGGTATGGGCATTATATGGGAAAAATATAAAGGGAGTATCTGAGGTAAATACTTGGAAAGAATACCAACCCAAAGATTATAAGGGAACCATGGTAGAAGTATTTTTTCAGAAAAACCAAGATTCCTATAAGGTAATCAGATGTCAAAAATTCAAAGATTACCTAGAGGATGGTGCTAAGGGAAATGATAGACTCATAATCATTAAAAATGCCGAGATTATTAATATCAAGGGTAAGAATGAATTACAGAATGCCATCAATAAAGAACTAGGATTATCCTATCTGTTATTCATGAACTCAATTATGTTCGGTCAGGGTATTAAGAGATTAATCCAAGAATCTAATTCGGATAAGAAAAAGCTTTTTGAGGAAGTATTCGATTTAGAATACCTAAATTTAGCAAAGGGTATAGCTAATCAAGATAAGGCAGTTATCTTAAATGAGATTAATCAATTAGAATCTGAATTCCTTTCACTAAAGAAAGAATTAGAGGCCAATAAAGAAGCTTACTTCGATTTGAGGTCAAGGGAGAAATCCTTTAAGAAGGATCTCAGAGAAAAATCTAGGAAATTAAAGGAGGAACGAAAAGACCTAACTGCGTTACTTATTGCAAAACAAAAACATATTTCAGATGAAGTAGATGTTGCAATAGAACAAAAGGTAAGGAATCAAACTAAAGCAGTTCAAGAGATTAGGAATCGAATCAAAATAAACAAGGAAACTCTGAGTACTCCCTTAAATGAACTGGTGGATGAGTCCATAGAATTAATAAAGAATAAACAATATAAGAAAGCCTTGAAAATGCTTACTCCAATCAGTAAAGCATTTAAAGAAAGGGAAGAACTCCAAGAGTTATATGAAGAATCCACTGAAAGGTTAGATGAATTAGAATCTAATTGTACTAGGTACAAAGCTTTAGTAAAAGAATGTTCAGATATTGCTTCAGATTTAGCAGATATTGATCAGGAAATAAAAGATCTTAAGAATCAGAAACTAAAGGTAATGTCTACTAAGTACAAAGAAAGACTAAAGAAGATTCGTAGAGACTTAAGGAAAGTAGATGAAGACTACCATAACAGAGAATTAGAGTTAGAGAATTATAATTGGTTGATAAATGACCCTCTTGGTAATAATGGGATCAAGGCATATTTATTTGATTCTTCTCTTCATTTGTTAAATCGTACTCTTGCTAGTTATTCAGAGGTTCTAGGTTTTAGAATTGAGTTTAATATCGACCTCAATTCAACTAGAAAGGATTTTGTTACCCTTATAGAAAGGGATAATCACATTATTGATTATGATGAGCTATCAGGAGGAGAGAAACAAGTATGTAATCTATGTATGGCATTTGCAATGCATGAAGCTTTAACTGCAAGTAAGGGTATTAATCTGGCATTCTTAGATGAAGTATTTGAATCTCTAAGTTCTGATAACATAGAATTGGTAATAAACCTAATAAAACACATATTCAACGGTAAATCATTATTTTTAATAACACATCACGACTCATTACCTTTATCAAATACTAAGATCCTGCAAGTAGAGAAAATCAAGGGCCTTAGTTATTATAAACCACTATGATCCATAAACAATACAATGAAATTATGGCAAATAGTAAAAAGAAAGGTAATCGATTTGAACTCAAAGTCTCAAAATGGTTTACGGAATGGACTTCTTTCAAATTCGGCAGAACACCTTACTCTGGTGCAAATCATCAGAGTAGGGATTTGTCTTCGGATATTATGTGTCAGGATGAAAGATATGCCCATAGATGTAAAATCTCGGTAGAATGTAAAAACTACAAAGACATCAAATTCGAACATGTATTATTGGGTAATAAATCCTGTGATATATTAAGATTCTGGGAACAAGCAAGTAAAGATGCTAAAAGGGCAAAGAAGGTACCAATCTTATGTATGAGATACAATTCAATGCCTGCAAATGAGTTTTTCTTTGTAGTAGATTATAAACTCGGTAGTATTATAGCTCAGTACATTACTAAGTCCATGTATATTCAAGTTCCCGGTAATACTCTTATGGTATTCATGGCTAGTGAGGTATTAAAAGTACCATACAAGATGATTCACAAACAAGCTAAGTTAATCGTAAAAAACTCATAATATGAAAAAACGTATCCCATACTCCTATGTAATCTTCTACCTAGAAAGAAAGTATTATCACCTTATCGAGAAAGAGTTAAAAGAAAAGGGATACGAAAATATCAAGGTTATTATCCCAACTCTAGATATACTTAAGAGAACAGTAAAGGGTAAGATGGTATTTGAATCTGTTCCTATACTTTTCAATTATGGTTTTATGAGAATGCCCACTGAAAACGCATTCTCAAGGCCATTTTTAAATAAGCTAAAACGAAATATCTCAGGCATAAGAACATTTCTTAAATCTACCGAGACAATGCACGAAAGAAAAAAGAAGGTACGTATTGATAATGCTGAAGACTTCGATGATTTTTCATTAGTTGCAACTTGTTCTAGAAAAGATGTAAGAAGGTTCATAAGATTAGCAAAAGCAAATAAGAAATACTCTGTTGATGATCTTATGAATGTAAAACCTGGAGATTATATCGTTTTAAAGGGTTATCCCTATGAAGGTATAGATGCTACAGTATTAGATGTAAATTACACTAATAGAACAGTAAAAGTACTCATTTACCCAGAACATGGTAAAATGGAAGTAACTCTTGATTTTGATAGTGTTCTTTACAGTGTATATCAGGATTCAGACCCAGATAAATTACACTGTAATAACTTTGACTATGACCCAAATTCTATTACTTCTGAAAAGATAGAAGAGAACATTAATAAAAGGAGGCGTTAATATGAATGAATACCAAAAGAAAGCATGGGACTGTTTGACTCCAACCGAGCAGCAGTCCCTTTTTCTTCAGTTATCAGAGAGTAAATCCTCTTGGGAAGCTGGAGAGATATTAAAATTATCTCATTATAAGTACCTAGAAATAAAAGAAAGGTCTGAAAAGTTCTTCCGATTATTTTCGGATTTCTTCGAAATACATGAGTCAATATTTAGACCAGATTGCCCCTGTGAAAGAAACTTCCAGGATTATATCGAGGCTTGCATAGAAAAAAGGATGAAAAGAAAAGAGGCCCTACTAAATACTGGAGATGCCTCCCAATTAGTTCCTAAGGTAAATACTCGTAATCTAGAAAGAAATATAAGAAGACTACAAGGTTCAGATAATGAATGGGATAAACATTCTCTAGGTTTGATATTAGAATTCGATAGATGGAATAACTTTAGGATATTACCCAGGCAAGTACAGCAACCCTCTGCTTTCAAAAGAAGAGCCAATAAGAAAGAAAAGATTTATATCAACTACTTATTGAAAAAAGTACCAGAATGGGTTCATACCAAGTTAAGAGAAAGGTTTAAATATAAGGTAAAACCAAGTATCAAGAAATGGTGGGTATGTTTAATCTCTGAGGACTTATATACAGATGGATATTTATTACTTCCTGTAAGACCCACAGATGAGGTAATGAGGGAATTTAGTAAATTCTATATGTACATATTCGAGGATAAGGATGATGCAGATACATTTGGATTCATGGTATCTAAATTCAATGCCAAGACTACTACTGTAAAACTAGGTCAGAAGTTTTGGCCAGAATATAGATTATGTATCGAAAAGGCTTTGAATTACAATCAGGTAAATAACATGGATTTCAATGTGAAGCAATTGGATATGGCCTATAACACTCACATAAAACGAAAACCAAAGAAGAAACCTCAACCAGGAGCTGCTAGAGTGAAAGAAGACTCCTTCTATTGATCCTCAGCTAATATTAAAATAATAGATAGAATATTTTTCTATATAATATATAAGTATTATATTTGCACAAGAAAATTAGACAATTTTAAATATAGACAATATGAAGAATACCAACTTAGACATCCGCTTTAACAAAGCAAATAATATCATCAGCCAATTCAGTGATAGCTGGGATGATGACAAATTGATCCTATTACCCAATTTCCCAAAAATTAGGGATATGGTATCAAACCACATTACTCAGGAGAATTACTTATGGTTAATCACTTATGATTTACCTTATGATCTCTTCTACAAAATAGATAATATGGGATTAGTTCCCTATGGGCATGTAACTCATGAAGAATTAACTCAAACCTATTACAATCAAAGATTCTAAAACTATGGCAAAGAAGAAAAAAGATAAACCAGCTCCTTCTAGGGAAAAACAGAATTTCCTAGGTGCTGCAGGAAGAAACATGAAATACAAGGATCTTAAAAGAAAGGCAGTAATCCTTGGTATGCCATTTCCAGATGCTTGTGCTGCAGGAGTATTTGATTTAATCAAGTATATCAGTAACTCTACTAACAAACCCGATAAATCCTTAATTGACCAGTATGATGAATGGGCAGATAAACAATTGGAAGCAATTGGTTATGATAAAACTGACCCAACCCGTAATTCAAGATTAAGATTAGGATTCTTAGGAGAAGAAGGAGAAGATGGCATTCGAAAATTAAAAAGAGTACCAGGTATAAAGAAACCCAAAGAAAAGAAACCTCCAAGAGAAAGGGATTCTTTTAATCTAATCAAGGGTACTAAGAAATCCTACTGTTATGAATTAACCGAAAAGGGATTTGACCAAGAGAGAGTAGTAAGGAGAATGAAAAAGAAATTCCCTGATGCTAATGAGAAATCCATTCAACTCTGGTACAGGGCTGCAAAAAGGAAATTAAATGGTAAAACTAGCAAGGGATAATCGGAAAATATACCCAGACTTAATATATGTATGGACTTGGAGGCCTGATGAATATTGGGGATGGACCAAATATCAATATGCAACAGAAAGTAAATACCGAACCGAGAAGTTGTTATATAAAAAACATATATGTGGTTTAGGATTCTTTTCAAGATACCATGCTAGAAGAACCATAACTCTTTTATTAGGAGTAGATGCCAATTTATACATTCATACTATCAAGGGTAAGAATCTTATAAAACAAGGCATAACTGATTTACCCAAGAAAGGTCATCAATCGATATTCTTTAAGGGTAAGCCAACTAAAATACGAAGATTTATCTTTCCTGCTGAAGCAAGAATGGATAAACATAGGAGAAGGCATTTTGTAGTAAGAATGAATAAAATTTATAAGAAACATGGAAGAAGGGCATTCAACAGGGCATACCAAATTGCATTATACGGGTATAGGGATGAATTCTCACCTGAATATCGAAAGCAAAAGAGATTACAGGTCCATTCTGCTATCCTACAGGAGATACAACAAGCTGAGTCAAGGGGAAAAGAACCAATTCAACCTTGATTGCTTGAATCATCCTCCTAGGATTTGGCAAATAGCCCTGTTCCTTACCAAGGTATATCATATTAAGTTCAATCGTATCCTATTCAAAAAAGCCTACGATTTCTTAGATGACTTTGGGGAAGCTTCTCTGAAATTTCAGAACCAGGTTAATATCCCTGATAAATATACTATAAGGGAATTACAATGGGAGCTATGGAAACCTCTATCCCAATATAAAATAAGGGATAAGTATGCTTACTTTATGACCAATAGGAAACTAGATTCAGAAATTTGGGTCTACCCAATAAGATTTTCTGATAACTATGAAACTTCGAAAAAAGGAAAATATCAATCATACACAGAAATGATGGGTAAATTGGGTTTTCCAGGTTTAACTAAAATATCATATAGCGATGAACACTAAATTAGAACAACATGGACCATATAATCCATTTGAGGGCAAATCATTTAAGATTATGACCTATAATCAAGTGGACCAAGTTATAAACTCTGAAGTAGTTGAAATAACTTCACAGGAACAGTTTAATACCGTTCTAGAAAACATAAAACAATTTAATAATGCACATGAATCTTTGGGACCATTCCTAAAGAAGTATAAAAAGCTTATAACTGAGTGATTAACTATATTCATTAACAAACCATTAAAATTAAACAATTATGGCTAAGAAAAAAGAAACTAAGAAAGTTGAACTTAAAGAAGTATCTAGAGTAGAAATCAACGGTAACATCATCATTACTTACGAAGATGGTTCGGTAAAGATTATCCCGGCTCCCATTATGCTGACTGCAGATCAGGCATCTGAAATCTTCGGTTCAGAAGACGAAGAGGAGGAAGAATCTGATGACGATGAGGACGAAGAAGAATCGGAAGATGACGAAGATGAAGATGATTCTGAAGAGGATGAGGAAGACGAAGAAGATGAGGACGAGGATGATTCCGATGAAGATGAAGAAGACGAGGAGGAAGAAGAGGAAGAACTGACTGGAGAAGCTCTTGCTGAAATGGACTTCGAAGAATTGGAAGATGTTTGCGATGACAAAGACCTTGATACTGATCCAGACGACTTCGATGAAGAAGACATTGAGAAACTCCGTAAAGCAATTGCCAAGGAATTAGGTATCAAATTGCCCGCTAAAAAAGAAGCTAAGGGTAAAGGTAAAAAGGGTAAAAAATAACCCATTTACCTAGCATAAAGGGTAGGGATCATCTCCTACCCTAAAAATTAACTACTATTAGGTTATGTAGAAGTCACAACTTATTTATAACACAACTTTTAAAAACTTATTAAGATTATGGCAAAGAAAAAAGAAGACACCAAGAAAAAGGGTGCTAAGGAAAAAGATCCCGAAAAAGAAGCTAAACGCAAAGCTCGTATGGAAGCTATTAAAAACCGTCCTGCAGGTCAGAGACCGAACGGTAAACAAATCGATGTTATCAAGATTTCTGATAACTCAGAAGTTCAGAACTTCGGTTATGCAATCAAAACAAAGAAAGGTGCTCAGGGAGTATTGGTAACTTCAGTATTGGTAGTAGATGGTGCTCCAGTAAACACCTCGGTTGCTTTTGTTCCCGGAGAATTGGCAATTAAGTCAAAGAAAGGACATGGTATCATCACTACTCCGAAGTCAAAGAAAGAAAAAGACACTGACGAGGAAGTAGATGAAGAAGAAACTTCTGAAGAAAACGAAGACTAAACTCCATAAAGATTATACATTATATCAATTATCCAAAGCCCATTGCCCATAAAGGTGATGGGCTTTTTTATTTTCATAACCTATGGTAACCAAAGAGGAGATAAGAAAGAATATACAAATCATTGCACTTAATAATCTGATAGAAGATTATACTTCATTTCTAGAAGTATGCAAAAATCCCTCAGAAAGGGAATTAACAGAAAACATAATATCAGAAGCTAAGGAAATGATTTTAGAATACCAATCCCAAATAAAAAGGCCACAATGGAAAAAAGATCCTTCTCATCCTTAATTTCACAGATTGCCGAAATATACAAGGATATCAAATACTATAAATACCAAGCCCATATATCCTTGCAGCAAAGTAAGATGGGTGAATATAGGAAACACCAAGCCCATATTATGTATCAGAAAAGAAAACTTTATTCTTTATCACAAAGAGTAAAAGATATTCTTAACAATCCAGTTCTAGAAGTGAAATATATATGGGGAAATGAAACTAAAACCAGTATTTTCTCAGGATTAACTCAAAGAGAGATATCTGATTATCTTCATACTTGTGCGATGTTAAAAGGGATTGAATTAAAAATCCTAGAAATCAAGGAAATCCATACCTTTAATTCGGATTCACTTCTATAGGTAAATATAAACTCATAAATTAATAAGGATATGACAAAGAAAGTAAAACCTGCTAAAAAAGCAAAGAAACCGGCTGATAAGACTCCGGAAATCACAAAAGCTGCAAAGGCTTTGGAAAACTACCTGAAAGAAAATAACCTGGATCCTGCAAAGGATTGGTCAAAGGACAAAACTCACGGTAAGGCAGTAAAAGAACTTATGGCAAAACTTAACAAGGAAAGAGATAAAGTTGCTGCCCAATATCCTGAGAAAGACACTGCTAATCAGAAGAAGCTGGTAAAAATGAAAAAGGATTCTGAAGATGAAAAGAAAGCTAAGAAGGAAGCTAAAGCAAAAGAGAAAAAGGAAAAAGCTAGTTCAGGTAGAACAGCAACTAAATACGATTATCCTTTGGTAGACGGAAGAGAAATGACTTCCGAAGAAAAGAAGAAATATCGTATGGCTCAGAGAAAATTGGCTGCAGGTAAGACTCCAAAAGAATCTAAGCCGAAGGAAGAACCTAAGAAGGAATCCAAAAAGGATAAGCCTTCTAAGAAAGATAAAAAGGCCAAAGATTCTAAGAAGAAAAAGGCCAAAGACGAGGATTAATTTCCATTCTTATATTTGTTTTGTTAGTTATTAGTAGTTTTGGGCCTGGCAATAATTTTTGTCCAGGCCCTTTTTATCTCTAAAGTTATGAAAGAAGAAAAAGAAATATTCAAACCCAAACTGCGTATCACTACACTTTCAGAAAATGGTAATCCTTTATCTGATAGATTAGTAGATGCTTGCACTGAGATGTATGCCGGTCCAAAGGTACAACATAAAGGTCCCATAAGAATAGAAGTAACCCTTGTTAATCAACAAGATATTTCTCAATTCAAAGAATACTTGGATAAATTATCTGGTAACTTACCAATCAAAGAATCTGCAGGTAGAGGAAGACCCTCTAATACTCAATCTAAAGAATTGGAATCCCCAAGAGAAGATATTCTGGCAGATGTAGAAAAGATGGTAAATGAAGGCAAAAGCCAACAGGATATCATTAAGTATCTTAGAGATCTTGGATTTGTATTCATCCTTACAGAGGATTTCCTTTATCATTTCCCGGAATTTAAATTCGATAAGAAAGATGTGGGAGAACCCACCAACAATGGCCAATATCCCAATTCGTACTCCTGGATGGCAAGATGTATCAAACGAGCCAAAGACCCAAAGGCCGATAAATTCGATCCGATGGTCATCTTCGGTTTTAGCATCCTTGGTGGACCATCGAAGAAAATTGTTCCGTACCTTTATAAAGAAAGGAAGAAACCATTAAGAGCATCAGTTGGTAAATCAACCATATCCTTCTCTCAAGCAGAATTCACTAAACTACCCACATTTATGTTGGAAGAGGAAAGGGTAAAATTCTCTACGGAACAGAGACAATTAATCCTTAATCAAGAAAAGAAACCATCAAAATTCTTTTTGAGATGGTCTAGGGATGTATTATTGCCTAATTCAGTATATGAGAAATTGAAAGGTAGGGATGGATTAATTTTCAAGAATGACCTTATAAATGAAAAAAGATAATATACCAGGTTTAGAAGGTTATTATATAAGTAGATTAGGTACTTTATGGAGCAGATATCATAAATCTGGTAAATTAACTCATAGTGAATGGCATAAAGTAAAACCAAATCATAATCAAAAAGGATATCTTTTTGTTCAGAAAAAGGGTAAATGTTGGTATTTACATAGGTTAGTAGCATTAGCTTGGATACCTAATCCAAATAATTATCCAATAGTATGTCATAAAGATAATGTAGTAACTCATAATTGGTATAAGAATCTTTATTGGGGAACACAGAAAGATAATATGCAACAATGTATTAGAGATGGAAGAACTCTCAAGGGAAATAAAAACCCAATGTATGGTATATCTAGGAGAGGTGCTGCTAATCCAAATGCTAAATTATCTAAAGCTCAAAGAAGAGAAATTAAATTTAGATATGAATCTAGGGAAAAGATTTGTAGATTAGCTAACGAATTCAAGGTATCAAGATTGACCATAAGAAGGATTGTAAACCCTAGCTTAAGATCTTTCAATAGATTAGTATAATCCACTACCCACCTCAGCAATATTTGCATATTATATATAAAATTTATATATTTGTATAACGAAATAAATAATAAGAAAAAATGGATGCAGAAACCAAGACGGTTATTAAGAACATTGCCCAAATCCAAGTTGAGGCACTAACTCATATCTCTAAAAATTTAGAGGATACCGATCATTACCTTCTTAAAAAACTTCTTCAGATTGAAGAAGGAGAAATAAGAGGAGTATTAGATAATATGATAAAACTCTATTCAGATATGATAGAATATCCTCAACTTATAAAAACTCTTACAGAGTATCAATTATACGTCTGCTCTCATATCCTATGGAAAATGGAGGAAGAATGGATAACAGATAATTCTCAAGGAGTTTTGGGAGCATGGGCAATCATTCAAAAATATACCAACGTATTACATCCGGAGTTAACACTTTTAAAACTTTAAATTATGGACAGAGAAGAATATCTTGAATCAGTTACCATGAATACTGGTATTAAAATGAATCCAGTAGAATCTTCTAAGATAGAAGGTATTGGGTATGACAACAAAAACAAACACTTATGGGTTGCTTTTAAGGGCAACAAAGTTTACCGGTATGATTTAGTTCCCAGAAAAACTTTCGAAGAACTAATGAATGCCGAATCTAAAGGGAGATATCTTAATTCTCATATCAAAGGACAATATGAAGCTACAGGATATGAACTCAAAAACTAAACATATTATTTTTCCGTTTTCCATTCTGGGAGTTACTCTTTTGGGATTCACTATTGCCAACACCAATAGTACCCGGAGGGTAACTCCTCCCTATGTAAAGGAGAGTAGAGAAGATTCTATTAGAAATGTAAAACGGTATGAGGAAAGCAAAAGAAGAGATTCTATATTCTTTGCTAAAGTAGATTCTATAAAGAAACTAAAGGATTCTCTTAGTAATCGGAGATTATACCAATATGCTTTCCTAGTAAGAGTTACTCCAGATAATATAATATTTACCGCAAGGAAATCTGGTTATCAACAAGTAACTTTAGATGCTCATTATACTAAACCCAGAGTATATTACCAAGTATTCACTTCCGATAAACCTTTATCACCGGAGGAAGCTTCTGCTTATGCCGAGAAATATGAACATGATCCCAGTAAGGTAACTATATTAACCGTAGAACAGTATAATCAGAGATATGGTAAATCTTCATCTATTTCAGAATATGATATCTTTACTGAAGGTCTAGATTCCTACTATGATGATCCCGAAAACCTAGATGAGAACCCAGATGAAATCTTTGATTTCCTACTCGACTAGGGATCCTCAGCTATTGATAAAATAAAGTAGAATTATTTTTTTATTTAAAATATTGTTCTTATATTTGCATAGAGAAAATAATTAATAACATTTTAAATTAGTCAATTATGAAAAAAGTAAATTTGAACAAGGTAACCGAGTTAATTAACAACCAAGTATCTAACTCATTGAAGGAAGTTAAGGCTTCTAAAACACAAAAGCCAAAAGAAACTAAAGAATCTAAGGCTAAGGAAGAACCCAAAGCAAAATTGGTAAAAACTACTACCAAGAAAGCTTCTACTAAAAAGGAAGAAGTTGTCAAGGAAGTTGCCAAACAACAGAAACCTAATATCATCGAACAAGTAATCTCCAATCGGGAAGTGAAATACATTTACCCAGATGATGTTACTGATACTCTTTCAAGAAAGAAATGGAGACAACAAACCCGTAATGAACTTCGTAAATTAGAAAGGGAAATGCTCCGAATCCAAGATCATAACTCTAAAGAATACAAGTCTGCCCAAAATAAATATATTACCTTCCAGAAAAAAGTACTAAAGGTAGATGAAGCAGTATAATTAATCCTTTGTTAACCCGGGACTGGGAACACATTAGTTTGCTATTTTCAAATTCCCAGTCCCATATTTATTTTGATTATGGACTATCGAATATTCTCCGATAAGGAGATGGAAAAACAGGAAAAGGACATGGTAGAACTTCACAAGAGATGTGTAAAGAATTACCTTGTTCAAAGATCTCTCAAACACGGAAAGATTAAAAAATTCTTTATCGTATATGATTATTATCTAGGCACTGAGAATATAAGAAATTACTTTTTCAGGCCTATAGATATGTTCGTAAGATTCTTATTGTTGGGTAAACTTGAAGAAATAGAAGATTATGTCAAAGCTGATTCTAGAAAGAAGAAAAGAAAACATAAGAGAAATAAAAGTATGGTATCTTCAGAGTCAAAAACTATACGAAGAAAAAATGGTAGAGATAAATAAGACCAGCAAGGTTTTATTCTCTGGACCAGTATCTTCTATGGTTGCTTGTTGGAGAAATGCTTTACTCTTGGTAAGAAGATCTTATAGGATATCGAAAGAATCTAGAATTTCTTTAAGAAACCTTCAACATAATACTAGGGATATTAATGCAATAAATGACTTAGAATTAGGTCAAGGTGTTAAATTTATAATCATTGAATTATGTTTCGAGAAATAGTAAAAGATGTATATATCGGTAAATCACAACTGGGGATCTGGGTAAATGGGAAAAGGGTCCCCAAAGAAACTCTGGTAAAGGATATTGCCTTACCAACCTTACTGGGAAATAAATTGCCAGATTATGGTACCATAGGAAATTTTACCCAGTGGGAATTCGAAGTTAACCCAGGAGGCAATCACAAATTATTTATCACAGGTATACCCAAGAAAACTTATGACTTGGATTCATACCGATTAAAAGGAAGATTATGGTCATCCTATTACGAGGATGATAAAAGGGGATACTTATTTCAGGTATTACCCTATGATGTTAAACACCTAAAAACAGAGATATAATATAATGGAAACAAAAGATTACGTAAAGATATTTAGACTAGATCAAGAGAACTTCCAATTTAATAGAGGGGAGTTTATGAATAAAATGGGAGAAGATTTACTAGAAGTATGCCAAAGGCAACAAAAGATAAACCCAGCAACTGGTCACATATATTATTCAGATTTTAAAAAGGTAGTAAAACACTTCGAGGATAAATTTAATGAAATCAGTCGGCAAAGTATAAGACCTTTATCCCAGAATTTATGGAAGGCATTCTTTGCAACTCAGGTAGTGCCCCTAAGAAAACTCTGGTACCCAGAAACACAAAAAAGGATAGAGGAAATGAAAAATAACTCTAGTGAACAAGACAAAAAATCCTCGAGAGGTAAAAAAGGCAATTATGGCAAAGGAAATCGTTGACCTTCATGGCAATATTTTTAAAGTAATTAAAGGTTGGGAATTTTATAACAAGGTTCCCAACCTTGAAGGAAATTATACCTGGATATTTACTAGGGATAGGATTACCGATACTCAATTCATTTTGGCTTTAAATGAAGAACTCAATATAGCAGTTGGTTATTGGTATTCTAATATTTATCAACTATACGTAGCTCGTCCTCTTAAAAGGATTAGATACGATGAATCTAAGGATATAAGAAAAGAATATTTGTATAATGGCAAAAGACAACATAAAAAGATTTCCTAGACCTATGGGAACTACTGCAATGGCAGCAGAATACCAAAAGAGTCAGAATCTTGAAGATTTACAAAAGGTATACAACTACATTATCAATCACTGGTTGATGGGTAATGGTATGCTATGTGGGATTATGTATGATATTAATACCTTCTCAACAAAGACAGGTATAGATATCAATTACATACGAGTATTTATGAGAGATAGATTATTGCAATCTAAGCTCTGGGATAAAGAAAGACAGGAAGAAATGCTACAGGCTTTATTGGGAGAACAAGTAGCATGGGCTTTAGAGGATAGAATGGAAATCTCCCATCAGGTAAATATCCTAAGAGAATCTCAGGGAGGGCATTACACTCCATTCATATCGGCTGAATTGAATAAAGCTCTTAAGATAAAACTGGATTCTTCTACTTCATTGCAATCTATCATACGTACATTTATGGGTGGAGGAACTACCAATATCTTTAATCAATTTGGAGATACCCAGAATAATCAATTAAATCAGAACCAAGGCATATCAATAGAGGAAGCCAGAAAGATTATCCTAGAATCTCAAAAGATAATGGACAAGCCACAGGAAGCCAAATTATTGGCAGATCACTATGATTTATCTTCTTTACCCGAGGTAGTTGCTACTAAGCAAGAGGGAATTGATACTACCAAAGAGGGCCTTACTTTGAATACTGCAGAGATGAGGCAAATTACCGATGATTATAAGGGAGCTATGGAACTCTCTTCAAGAGAACATCATGAATTGAGAAGAGAGATAGAGGCTAACATAGATCCCGAGGATCCAGACCCAGAAATGGATATCTATTTAGATGAAGAGCAATATGAAGAAAAAGAGCCTACATCAATAGCTGAACAATTCCTCAACAGGTAATCGAGGTTTATTGCATAATTAATTTATTATTCTTAAATTTGCAGCATAATAAATTATAAGATTATGGATAAAACCACATTAAAACAGCTTAAACCAGGTACACTATTCAGATTAAAAGATTCTGAATCCAGTCCAGTATGGGTAAGAGATCATTATGATAGGTCTTCTAAAACTTATGCTTGCCATAAATACGAAGACTACAATCATGAAACTTTCTTCAAAGGAACCAGAACAGTATTCATTAATTTTACATATTAGACATTATGAACATCAAAAACCTATTCAACAGATTTCGTAAACGGGAACCAGAGTTAAGTTATTCCCTGAATCTAATTTACCTAGAAGATACTAAGGTAGTATTCAACCAGAATATACAATGTGCTAAAGACCTAGAGAATTACCTATCTGCCTATATGAGACTATTTGGCATGTATTCAGATAAGCCTTATGTACTAATCTATCAGGAATACAAAAACAGATATTGGGTATATGACAAAGAACCTTACCTACTATACTACAAGGTACCACTTATAGTTAACCTCAGTAGAAAGCTATCAGGTAAATCAGACATGGTAATAACCAAAGAAAAATACCAAGCTGCTAAGGATTTAGTTCCAGCCCATGAAGTATCTGATAGATTCAAGATACCAGAATATATTACTGGAGTCTTTACAGATATCTGGTATAAATGCCAAGGATATATGGATACGGACCATGTCAGTTTAGAGGAGATACTAGAGCTGATGCAGCATAATTGGTTAAAGGAATTTGAATTGCTGGTATTCAAGAGGAATTACGATACAGATATGTTATTCCTTAATCATTCTCTTACCTATATTTTGGACCAGACAGAAGAAGAGGGCCGAAGAATATGTATTCAAAACATTATCGAACGTAACATAAATCAAGAAAATCAAGATGAAAACGAAACAGTTTAACGTAAGCCAGTCTAGAATATATCCAGATATCAGGGATAAATATCTGGATTATATGGGAGAACGATATAATATGTTCATTTCGGATGATACTCTAAAGAATGATCTCAGAGAAATCCTTCGAAAGGGTACTAATAAAACTATCCATTTCAATATTCTAGAAAAGAACTCAGATCTCTTGGTATTTGAAACCTCTGAATACAGTAAGCTATTAGAGTTCACTAACCATTATCTCTGGATATTCAGGCTAGTAAACGATAAATGGAATTTAATCCGATACAGAGTATAAATTCGAAAGGCAGATAGTTAGTCTGCCTTTCTTAGCGTTTACACATATCCTCAGCCTCCCTAAAAATAAATTAGATATATTTTTCTATAAAAATAAA
>OHAJ01000327.1_pt1 | contig 34380 bp, 27 predicted proteins | sample 1577101 | NCBI WGS metagenome assembly OHAJ01 (sample SAMEA3541531, study PRJEB24748) | human gut metagenome | biome: human gut; feature: human-associated habitat; material: faeces | place: China | collected 2012
TTTCAATGTTAAATAAAGCCTTTAAGTAGAAGTCATAGAGGAGTTTTGGGAGATTTATATGAATAAATTAGAATTATTACAAGAAGAATTAAGAAATTATGGAAAAGTTGCGATTGCTTATAGTGGGGGTGTTGATTCCAACTTTTTATTCCATGTAGCTCTTGAAACATTAGGAAAAGAAAATGTTTTACCTGTTTTATGTCGAGGAGCAATGATGTCAAAAGAAGACATTGAAGGTGCTCTTGAACAATTAAAAGATTCAAATCATGTGGTTTTATCAGTCAATCCATTAGACGTAGAAGCTTTTCATTTTAATCATAAAGATCGTTGTTATCATTGTAAAAGAAGCATTATGTCAAAAGTTATTGCCGTTGCTAAAGAACATGACTTTGCTTATGTTTTAGATGGGAAAAATAAAGATGATGAAAAAGTGTATCGACCAGGATTAAAAGCTTGTGAAGAATTAGGTATTATTTCGCCTTTAGCAAATAATAATTTAGCAAAACAAGAAATTAGAGATTATTCTAAACAGCTTGGTATTGCTACTTATAATAAACCATCCAATGCCTGTCTGGCTTCTCGTTTTGACTACAATACAGAGCTTACTTTAGAAAAATTAAAACTTGTTGAAACAGGTGAAAAATATTTACATGATTTAGGAATGCTTCATGTACGTTTAAGAGTACATGGAGATGTGGCACGTCTTGAAGTTGAACCACAAGATTTTATGAAAATCATTGAAAATAAAGAATTGATTCAAAATATTAAAAATCTTGGATTTAGATTTGTAACACTTGATTTAGAAGGAATTAGAAGTGGAGGTTATGATATTGAAAACACTAGAAATTCTACAAAAGGTTAAAAATAATGAATGCACCATTTTCTGCCCTGCTCCCATCCCCATATAACGATATATAATAAGTACCAAACGCTCCATCTGCAATGATACGTTTTGTCTGTATGTATTCCTTTAATTTCATAAAAATCTGCTTATCTCCTTGTTCGTTTCAAAATCCGACTTGCACAACATTATAAATCAAAAAATGATCTGCATGCAAGTCTGTCATTTCTGACTATCCTGCCTACAGATCATTTCATTTAATCAGAACATTATGATACCTTTATCATCTGCTCTTTTTCAGCAACGTACTTCATCATCCGAAGCACATAGGATGGCATCTTTCTTTTTCCTGCCTCCCAATCCTGCACGGTACGATATGGAATTCCATAATAGTCACAGAACTTTTTACGGTTCATTCCCATACTGTCTCGAAGTTTCCGGACTTCATTTCCATATACTTCTCTCTCATCCATTCTTGTTTCCTCCTTAACCCATTTGTATTCGTCCCCAAAACCAATACAGCATCAGTTTACAAAAATACCGGTCAATTTGCAATAGTCCCTGCAAAAATGTCCCGTTTTCTGTCTTATTTTACCGTTTTTTAGTCGTTTCAGGAATATATTGAACCCATACTCCCTTATCAGAGTCAGATCAACTGTCTGTTTTTTGCTTCCAGTACTGCACCAGCTTTATCTTTTACACCTAACTTTTTATACGCCTGTGCCATATGATATTTTACATTTGCTTCCGTCATATCGAGCTGCTCTGCAACCTGTATTCTGGAATATCCTTCTGCCAGAAGTTTAATGATACGGATACCGGTTTCATTTAACCGGACCTCAGCCTTTCCTGCTTTGAGATACCCCGGATACGACTTTGCAACATTCTCCGTTTCCTTCATTACCTGTCTGTAATACTGGCGGTGTGTTTTCACCAGTTCTGCATCCTCCTCTGCCTTACCCTCGTCATCCGGAAATGCCTGTAGCAATGGATATATAGCCGCTCCTTCTCTGGATATCACCCTTACAAAATGGTACTCTTCCGCTTCTGCAAGACCTTTCTGAAGAACCACTTTCCAGTCATCATTTCCCATCCGGTACAAAGTAACCGCCATCAACAGATTACATTCTATCCGGATATAAGTACGCTTCATGACATCTGCATAATATTGCAGCTTTACTAGCAGATTATATGCCTGATCATATTTTCCACGCTGGATATATACCCGCACCTTCGTTATATATAAGAAACGCTCATAGATCGAAAATTCCACATTTTCATCTGCCGTCTGTTCCATCCATCGGTTCACTTCTGACCACTCGCCCTTGTACAATGCACACCGGATCAGAAATGCCTGTATATTCGGAAGTAGCTTTTCTGCACCTTCCTTTTCTGCTTTTTCATAAAAGCTGCACAGAATCTCTTCCGCCTCCTGAACTTTTCCATTTATGATATGTAGCCATGCCAGGATTCCATCTGCTACAAAGCACTGCTCGATCTTGCCGCCTGCTTCTGCCTGCATCCGTCCTTTATTTGCAAGGACAGCAACCTCGTAATTGTCTTCGCCTTTTTCAAAAAAGCTCTCTGCCAATGCCAGATTGACCAACCCTTTGCCGTATTTGCCAAGGACAAATTCCACAAGCTTACCTATCTTGCCTGCCAGTTCGCGGTCTTTTTTGCTCCATTCACAGAAATCCTTGCCGCCGTTCATCATCGATGGCTGGTTGGATGTAACTGATAATTCTCCAAGCGTTGCCTGCCGGTCAAATACCAGCCGGTATGCCTGCTTCATAATATTGACCATATCCACAGAACCTCTGTGCGGCAATCCGATCTCCAGATACAGCAGATTATTTTTTGCGATTCTCCGGCTACTGCCCTGATGACTGTCTGCATATGCCTGCAGTTCCTGATACCACCGTTCACTTTCTTCCGGATTCAGCAATAGCGATTGCAGCATACTCATGCCACACATAAGCTCCGGACTTTTTTTCACGCTCTCTTCCGGCAGTGCGAGATAATATTGCTTCAATTCATAAAAATATGCGCTGTTTGGTGATTTTCTTGCATTGTCGATCAGGATAGAAAGCATCCGTTCTGTTGAACCTGCTTTCTCATACATTGTAAGTGCCTGCATTGGATCACCAGCTAACTGATAGAACAGTCCGGCATTTTCATATACATTTTTTATCTGTTCCTTTGTGTACTTTCTGTGCATCCTGCGCTGCATGGATAACCGCATATGATCTCGAAGCTTATAGATTTTTTCTCCGTTTGCTCCCATCTGTTCATCTAAGAAATTACCCATCCATCTTGCATGTTCGATCAGATTTTCTGCATCATTTGTTCCTGTGATCATCTCTGCCAGACGAACCGTAAATGTATCCACGATCGATATCTTCATCAAGAATTCCTGCATACGGATATCCCACTTGTCGTATACATGAAATTCCAGATAATTCCACATCTGCTCTGTTACTTTTCTGGAATATTCATCATACTCTGAATCAGTCAGTCCATTTGTATATCCCAGTTCATAATACATGGACATTGCCACGCACAATGCAAATGCCATACCTCCGGTTTCGCGTGACAGACGCTGCTTCTGGGCTTCTGTTAAAACCATCTGTGTCTGTTCCACATATTTTAATATAGCCTGCATGTCCATAATAAGCATGGTTTCATCTATGATATAGAAGCCTTCCCGAAACCGGATCGTGGTAAGCCACGGCGGAACCGGGCATCGTCCTGACAAGATCACCCAGACATCTTCCCTCACGATCAACCGGAAAATAGCATCCTGGATTGCATCATCTTCTTCCCAGATCAACTCATGCAGATCATCGATCACTATGATCTTCCGCACCGCTCCTTCCGGAATCTGAAGTTCCTCCAGTGTTATCGTTCCTGCATGAAGCATTTTGTATTTTCTCTTTCCAAGATAGCGAGTGATCAGGGTGCTTTTTCCTGTTCCACTGACTCCATATATGTACGCGGTTACATTCTCATCATCTGCTGTCTTTAATAACCGCCACGCTTTTTTCGGTTTGATATAACAGTCTTTTTCTATTAATCTTGTTCCGTTCATAACCGCTGTCCTTTCGTTTGTTCCTTCTTCTCCGTGAATATCTGCGATTTCTCCGTTCTTCGAACTCCCGAAATCGCCACAGTCATTCGCATTCCGGACTTTCGCCCTTCATGCTCATGTCTGTTTGCCCGGCAAATAATTACACAGCTTCGCCTGCTAGCAGGCATGCTGTGTAATTGCTTGCCGGGGTTATTCACTCATTATATCACTTGTTTTGGTACACTGTACACTGGACAAACGGCTAGTGTTGCACGCTTTTTTATAAATTTTAATTCTTTCTAACAAAACACTTGCTTTTTTCAGGAGAAATATTTATACTAATACAGGTGTTGGGAACCATACATTTGAGTATGGATTTTCTTTCGGCGCGTGGCTCAGCTTGGTAGAGCGCTTCGTTCGGGACGAAGAGGTCGCAGGTTCAAATCCTGTCGCGCCGGTTTTTTTGTGCTCTTTTTTACGCACAGTTATAAAACAATCCGTTTTTCCGAATCTTAAAAATGGAAGAACACATTACCCATTATTACGCAAGACGTTTGCACTCTATTCTAACGCAACGGTGCTAAGTTCCCCGCCTTTGGCGGCTCACTAAGAACCGGCGTTAGAAAAGGCTTGCTGCATAATAGTAATGTATCCTTCCATTTTTGTATTTCAACACAAGAAACGGATTGTTTTATAACCGCGCATACAGGTAAGCGAATTTTTAACAACAGAAGCTGTTGCATCCACGGATGATAGTTCAACAGCATCTGACGCTTCTTCCGGTCAGTCTGGAGACCAGAACGCTCCATCCGATTCGAATGGTACTCCACCGAAAAAACCGGACGACGACAATGCACCGGAAGATTCCAATGGCACTCCTCCTGATAAGCCGGATGGTGACAACGCAGGTCAGCCCGGCGGCGGATTTGGCAGTTCAGGCGAAATAACTCAAGGTGACAGCGCAAATACGATTGATTCCGACGAAACCTACAGCAATGAATCTTATAACTCTACCGGCGATGATGAGAATGCTCTCCGGGTGGATGGTGCAACTGTTACGATCAAAAATGCAACCGTCACTTCTTCTGCCCAAAACGGAAACGGTGTTGAAGTAAATTTCTGAAACTATATACAGTACGCAAAGTATTTTTTGCTCAAATTATATACAGTGCGCAAAATAACCCGCTTCATAATACAAAAAGGCTATAACTGCTCTGAATAATACACAGTTCATAGTTATAGTCCTTTTATTGAAATAATTTAAATTTTTCTTTTTAAATGTAATGTACTTATTAATGCTTCCTGCAAAATCCTTGATACATTTACGCCTGCCCGCTCCGCTTCATAATTTAACCAGCTTGGAAGCGCTACATTTCTTCTAACAGTTCTTGTATCAATTTTTCGTCTATATTCTGCCGAATCAACATCCACAAAAGAAACAATGGTCTCACCTTCTTCAGCAAATGTTCCACTGCTAATATCTAACTCTGTTATTCTGGATGGATCAGGAATATCCTCTTTATCATCCTCCATGGATATACATTTCTCATCCTTATTGCCTCAAGTTGTCTAATTAAATCCGATCTTTTCACCCAGTATTATCCCTCCTTATAATATTATTTATACACAACAATTGTGTAATGTTAATATATTTTCGTTCGTTCAATTCTTCCATCCTCTATCCTGTACCGGATCGGACACCGCATCGCAACCTTTGGATCATGCGATACGATAATGATCGTTATCCCCTGTCTGTTTAGTTCCAACAATAAATCCATAAGACTATCGGTATTTTCAGAATCTAACGCTCCCGTTGGTTCATCTGCAATGATTATTTTTGCATCCATTGCCAATGCTCTGGCGATCGCAACCCGCTGTCTTTGTCCGCCCGATAACTGATTTGTCTTTTTTTGCTCTAACCCCGAAAGCCCAACAGCCGACAATATTTCCTTTGCTTTATTTTCAAATTTACGATTATATCGTCCTCCGATCACTTCGGGCAGACATACATTCCGCAGAACTGTATCGTTTCCAAGGAGTCCAAAATCCTGCATGATCATCCCTATCTTTTGATTGCGTATTCTGCATCTTTCTTTATCAGACATATCAGAAACCAGTTTTCCACAAAAACGATATTCCCCGGAACTCGGCGAATCAATTCCTGCAATAATATGCAGCAGAGTTGATTTCCCGGAACCGGAGGGTCCAGTAATGGCAACCATATCCCCCTCTTCTATTCTCAGATTAATATCCTTTAATGCATGCGTCTCGGTTGCTTTTCCTGCATTATATATTTTTTCAATCTTTTCTAATTCGATCATATCAGTCACCACCCTTTAATAATTCGATCTCTGCCTGTTTTCCGGTTCGCCGGAATCCCATCCATATGCTCAATAGCAGAATGAACAAAAGCACACCTGCTGAAAATCCATAACTAAATATCCCTGTGTATCCGTAACTCTCCTGTATTTTTAATACCGTTTTTGTAAACCATGGATATAAAAGTGCCGCTATTCCAAATGACACAGCCAGCAAAATTGCACCGGATGAGAAAATAACCGCTATCATCTTCTTTCTTGTCATTCCTAATATATAAAATACTGCAAACTCATTTTTCTTCTGTGCAATCATAAGATACAGATACCCTCCATATCCAAACACTGCAATTAATGTTAACATAGCAAATGCCAGAATATGCCACGCATTTTCTTCCAACCTATTTTTTAACGCCCCTGTCGCTATTGTCTTATATGTATTGACCGTTCCATAGTTTTTCATTCTATCTTGTAAGGAAACTGCCAGCTTTTCCCCAGATATGTTGTTTTTCGGTTCTATCAGAAAATTAACATTTGTCAGTTGGTCAAACAATTCATCCATATCCTTAGCAAATACAACAAATTTGTATTCTGACAAAGCCTCTGGCAGAATTGCCATATTCCCCAATTCCATGGTATCTCCGTAACTAAAAACCACCGGAACTGCACTGTCTCTCTGCAAGATGCCTGCTACTTCACATGATATTTTTATTGTATCATCAAAAGCAAGACTGATTTCTGTCCTTGTTCCAACCGGTAATTCCTCTGCCATTGAACTGCTAACCAATATAGGAATGCATCCTGCTGATACATTTTCCTGAATTTCCGGTTCTATATTTAATCTGATAATATCTAACATTTCGCTTGAATACATAACCAGATTTGCATTTGATTTCTTCCCATCCGTTTTTATATAAGTACCATTTTCAAATGCACATCGATCCACTTTTTCAACATCGTCTGCCTCCAGCAGAAGTTTATAGGTTTCCTGTGCCGCAGCTCTATTTCCTTTCATCTCTTGTTCATATATCAAATTATTTTTACTAAAATGCACCATAGAATCGAGGTCTGATACATATGCCGCCTTTAATTGTTTTTTCTCCATTAAATATGAATCGACCGGTTTTAATACAACAAACGACATTTCTAACATACATATCAACTGAATGAATAAAACGATCTCCCCAAATAACTTCTTTGTATATAAATACCTGCATATCCGAAGAAAATTCATACGATCTCCCCCTTTGTATATAAACGAACGACTTTTCCCATTGGTCTTAACGTACATAATATCGAAAATCCAAACATAACAGCTAATATATATATCAGGCTGTCAGGCATTGGGAACGCATTTCCATAAACATATTGAAGTAATGGAAATGTCAGATATTGCAGAATAATCGCAATGATACTGCCAACGCCATAATATAAAAGCCAGTGTCCATATATCAATAACATGCACCGTACTTTTGGCATCCCGCACAACCACAAAACGGTGATCTCTTTTTTATAAGTTGTGATCCACTCTGCCATGAGTCTGATCACTGTTATCCCGGCGATCATACACAAAAGAAATGCCAGTATTTCATATTGCGTCCGTCCTTCTTCCAGCATATCATCGGAATTGCTATCGGGCAAATATACCTGCGTCGAAGGAAACATATCCTGTATTTTTTCTGCATATTTCTGCAAATCCTCATAAGATGCATAATTGAATTGCGCCAGTATCTGTTCCGGTTGAAATTCTTCTTTATAACATTTATATGGGATCAACATATATTGCATTTCCTCACCGGCTTCTTCCCCTAAAATGTCGATCTGTGACTGTGATGATCTGGCTGAAGCGAAGGACCATGGAACGATCCAGCCCATACCAATTACTTCATATGTATGCTCTCCTGCCTCAAAACTTCCGCTTCCGGCTATTGCATTTTTCATATTATCAGATACAAAACCAACATATTCACCTGCTGCCTGTTCCTCTTTGTTAAAAAAATTTCCTGAAGTGATCGGAAACCAATTGTTTCCTTTTGTTCCATCCCAGCCTACCAATATTTTTTTACTTTCCAACCTTGTGAAATATAATACATTTACCATCCCTTTTTTTGAGATGCTGTTCAGATATGCAGACATCTCATCCATATTTATACCGTTTTTCTCGTCTATATCTATCGTCAGAGATGCTTCCGTATTGCTACAGGTAGCCAACTGATACTGTCCAACTGCCAACCCCAGCATGATACTGATGCAATATACACATATGACAACGCCTGACAATAACAACCCGGATATGACAGGATTCATGCTTATGTGTTTCTTTAATACATGTCCGAATATCATAGATATGCCCTCCTTCCTAAATAACCATGCAAGTAAATGATTTTGCAGCCACCTCTCACCCCGTACACCTGAAAGATCATCCCTTGCAAGTAAATGATTTTTCATCATCATACCATCCACATTCCCCTGTTCAAGGCACGCCGGCGCAAACAACATCCTGCCGGATGCAAACAACATACGGAAATGAAATTATAGTCTTCACAGCAAAGGCTGGTATGTTACAATAAATATTGTAGAAGTGTAGATTTATCGAAAATGAACACAAACGATATGGGAATGCGAGGGGATATTTTTGAGTGACTATATTGTAGAATTTATTATAAATATCTGGGTATCATTTCTTTTTCTGATACTTGCAAATGGAAAATTAAACCGACGAAACTTGAAATATTCTTATCTGTTACAGATCCTGTCGGTTCTCGTATTGGCAGAATGTGCCTTATTACTGGATGTTATGCAGGCTCCCGTTATCATCAAATCCCTGACTATACTATTGGTCTTACATTACCTGTATACCTGTATATTCTTTACGTTCCAGATCAGCAATCTGTTCTGGGTCGTTATATTCTGCATAGTAGAACTTGCTTCCAAATTCATAGCGACCATATTCCCTGTAGAATGGCTGCACACAGATGCCGATGGGATGCTGACGGATCATGCAGTACAAAGCTCGGTTACGATCCTGTATCTTCTGACCCTTACGGTATTGACATCCATTCTGCTCTGTTTCTCATCCAGAGCCTTCAAGCTCTCACGAACAGAAAAAATAATCTTCGTTCTGTTGTCAGTCTTATGCATCGTGATTGAAAATCTCATCGTTGCCGGTCAGGTAAATATCCATACCGGAAGCCCGGAAACCTATGCAGATCTCCTGTCTGCCATCTGTTTCCTGATCTTGATCTTATTTGTCTCCCTGACAATATACCTGTACCATCTCGGCATAGAACGTGAGAAAAATATCCAGTTGTCCAGGCAACAGCTCCTATCAGAAATGGAGCGTAAGCAATACGACCAGATCATCAGCTCCATATCAGAGCTTCGCTATCTGAAGCATGACATCAGCAATCATCTGGACACCCTTCACGCCCTGATGGTAAATCATGCATATCCGGAAGCAGAGGCATTTATCCGGGACCTAACCACAACCGTAAATAACAACCACTACATTCTTGCGAGCGGCAACTCCACGGTAGACAGCATCCTCACAAATAAACTGATCCAATGTAAATCTGCACAGATTCAGGTTGAATACTCGGTATTTCTGCCGGACAGCATTCCGCTATCAGATATTGAATTATGTTCCTTACTTGGTAATTTATTTGACAATGCCATCGAAGCATGTGAACAGCTTCCGGAAACAGAACAACGCTCGATTGATTTTTCGATGAAACCATTTCAGAATATGCTTTCCATCGTCATAAGCAACCGGACAAATGGATATTACAGAATAGATAAGAAGAATCATTTCCTATCAACGAAAACCATAGAGGATACACCCGAACATGGATTGGGGCTGTCGAGAATCCAAAGTATTGTAAACGATCATAACGGTATTTTTAACATTCAACCAACGACGGATACCTTTATGATCCAGATATTATTGCCACTTAAATGAAAGGATGAACCAATCGGATGAATATAAATATCGCTGTACTGGAAGACATTCCAAAACATTATAAACAATTAGCGGAAGTTATACATAACTGGGCTGAGAAAAAGGAATATGCTGTTTCTGTCAAATGGTTTCACGATGAAACTTCTATTTTAGGATCAGCATTTATGAAAGATTGTAATTTGCTGTTTTCCGATATTGAACTGAAAAATGCCGACACGAATATACCTGCCGATGATCACATCAAAAATGGAATCGATATCTGTACACAATTAAGGAAAAACGGATATCAAGGAGATATTATTTTTCTTACAGCCTTCCGTGAATATGTCTTTGACGGATATCAGGCACAGGCGATCAACTATTTATTAAAACCTGTTTCACCTGAAGCGATCGAGCGTTGCCTGAATCAGTATATTTCACTGCATTCTTCAGACTACTATTGCCTGCATAAGGACAATAACATCACACGGATTCCGTTCAATGATATCATTTCCATAAGCAGGCTGGGGCATGACTGCTGTATCACAACAGCTTCCGGCTTATACACAGAACGAACCTCGCTGAAAAACATGGAACAGCATCTGCCCGAACCATTTATACGGTGTCACAAATCCTGCATTGTCAATATAAATCATGTCACTTCCTTATCCGGCTCCACGATCTATCTTGCAAATAAACAGACCCAGACGGTCGGAAGAAATTATCTGGATGACATACGAAAAGCATTGCTGCGAATCGCACAATAAAACAGCACCCTATAAGCATGATACCTTTCAAGCAGTCAATGAAAATAACCAATGTCTGCTCAAAAACGTATCACTGCCCACAGAGTGCCTGAAATAATACATCTTCTACTGATTCTTCACATTCTCCACAAATCTCAGGATCTTCTCCCGGTCTTTGCCGATTCCGGTGTCGTTCTCCACACCGGAGCTGGTGTCTGCACCATCCACATGAGTTGCGGCAAATGCCTCTGCCACATTGTCAGGATTTAAACCTCCGGCAAGAAGGGCAAACTTCTCATCATGTGGAATATCGGAAAGTACAGACCAGTCAAAGATCTTCCCACTGCCCGGTGTCTGTGCATCAAAGATATATCCTTTTACTATATCAGCCTGATGATATTTCTCATAAGAAGACAGATCATGTACATTAAATGCTTTGATAACAGGAATATGGATCTCCTGCAGCAGTTCCTGGCTGATATCCCCATGAATCTGGATCATCTGGATTCCGGCAGCTTCGATCTCCCGGATCTGATCGAGCGTCGGTTCTACCGTTACCGCTACGGATGTGACCGCAGGGTTCAGTTTTTTTATAAGGGAAGATGCTTTTTCTACTGTGATATTCCGCTTGCTTTTCGGAAAGAACATCACCATTCCCATAAAATCCACGCCGGCTTCATTTACATATTCAACTTCCTGTTCTTCTGTGATTCCACAGATTTTTACCAGACTCATAGTTTCTCCATTCTGTCATTTATATGTACGACCTCTTTATCATAGTGGTAGAACAATACTTCTATATAAGAATCGATTATTTACACAGTTCATCTGCCAGTGCATCGATCTGTGCAAGGCTTGCGTCATTTAATGCCGCCTTGATCTGAACTGTTGTATCAGTAAATGTCAGATTCTTGCTGTTTTCAAACATACCCTTCATAACCTTTGCAGCCATTGGAGCCCATGCGCCATTCTCGATCAGACCGATCGTGCGGTTCTGGAAATTACGCTCTGTCAGGTGATTGATGAACTCTCTCATAAATGGGAAAATGTCACCGTTATAGGTCGTTGTTGCAAGCACCAGTTTGCCATAACGGAACGCATCCTCTACTGCCTCTGCCATATCACAACGGGCAAGATCATTGACTGCTACCTTTGGGCATCCCTTCTCGGTCAGCTTCTTTGCAAGAAGCTCTGCTGCTTCTTTTGTATGTCCATAAACAGATGTGTAAGCGATCACTACGCCATCCGTTTCCACTCCATACGATGACCATGTATCATATAAACCGATGTAGTATCCGAGATTCTCTGTCAGAACCGGTCCATGAAGCGGACAGATGATCTGGATATCCAGTCCTGCTGCCTTCTTCAACAATGCCTGAACCTGTGCACCGAACTTTCCTACGATTCCGATGTAGTAACGGCGAGCCTCACATGCCCAGTCCTCCTCTACATCCAAGGCTCCGAATTTGCCGAAGCCGTCCGCGGAGAATAATACCTTATCTGTGCTGTCATAGGTCACCATAACCTCCGGCCAGTGTACCATCGGAGCCATGACAAATGTCAGCTCATGCTTTCCAAGTGATAAGGTATCTCCCTCTTTCACCATCATTCTTCTATCAGCATAATCTTTTCCAAAGAAGTTCTTCATCATGTTAAATGCTGCCGCTGTTGCAACAACTGTTGCTGTCGGATATTTCTCCATGAAATTTGCAAGATTCGCCGAATGATCCGGCTCCATATGCTGAACTACGATGTAATCCGGTGTCCGGCCTGCAAGCTCCGTTTCCAGCTTTGCAAACCATTCATCTGTAAAATTCTGATCCACCGTATCCATAACGGCAATCTCCTCATCCATGATCACATAAGAATTATATGCCATGCCATTTGGCACAATATACTGTCCCTCAAACAGATCGATCTCATGGTCATTCACACCGATGTACTTAATATCATTTGTAACTGTCATTCTTTTCTTCCTCCTGTCATTTCATTTATATATTTTCTGCCTGCAATCACTCTATACACCTGCAGTTTTCTTATAACATATGGTATCAACACAGAACCCGATACAATATGTTCTTTGCATTTTTATCTTATCCGCTTTAATCCACAGACTTCAAGGACTCCGCCATATTGATCCGCTCCAGTCTCACCGACATGAACAGGTTGACACAGCCATTAAAAGCAAACGTCAGGATAATGCTGTACACATAACTAAGCGGTGAAATGTAAGTGTCAAATGAAACCATATCCACACGAATCTGATCCATAACAAAGCTATGCAGAAATACTCCGAGCACCAGACCGACCGCTATTCCGATTGCCGTCAGCACCCAGTTTTCACGGAACACATAAGATGAGGTTTCATTTCTGAAAAATCCAAGCACCTTTACGGTTGCAATCTCCCGGATTCGTTCTGTAATATTGATATTTGTCAGGTTATACAGCACGATAAATGCCAGTGCTGCCGCCGACAGGATAACGACCAGAACGATATAGTCCAGACTCTTCATCATATTGCTGATACGTTCGCGCATATCTCCATTCACGACTACTGCAGAAACTACATTTTCTTTCATAAGATCGGCAGCCACTTCATGTGCATCCATATCAGGCTTCAGATTGAAATAGACGGAATGATATACCGGAGCTTCTCCCATCTGATCCATGTATGTTTCCGGCGACAGATATACATAATTATATACATAATTTTCAAAGATGCCGGAAATCTTTGCCTTGATCTCTTTCATATCACTGTTCCGGATCGTAATGGTATCTCCAACGGACAGATCATACCGGGTTGCCAGAGCACTGTTGATAATCGCCTCATCCTTGCCCGGATAAGCGACCTTCTCATTCTTACTGTTGTGAAAATCCATGTATTTGTCCGAATGCTCCGGTTCCTTCATAATAACCAGATTAATGCTCTTAATGCCATCGGACTCTATCAGATCCCAGCTTGTCTCACCAACAAAATCATAGTCCTGCATATATTTGTCTAATTTATCATACAGATCACCGGCTGCCGCTGATTCCGAACCCGTCTGCGTTGCTTCCTGCTGATCCTTCTGATTTCCCTCAGAAGCTGCATTCGTTTTCTTTACATCATCAACACTCTCTGCAAGGGTCATCGTTCCGTCTAAGATCTGGATCTCATCATACTGACGATCTGCAAAGCCGGCGATCGAATCATTGATACCAAATCCGGTCAGAAGCAGGGCTGTGCATCCACTGATTCCTATTACCATCATAAAGAAACGCTTCTTATACCGGAAGATATTTCGAACCGATACCTTATGCAGGAATTTTAACCGTTTCCATACAAATGATATTTTCTCAAGAAATACACGTTTGCCCGCCTTCGGTGCCTTCGGCCGCATCAGACCTGCCGCAGTCTCCGACAGCTCATACCGGCAGGTAAACCATGTCGTTCCTACCGAACATGCCAGAGATACCAGCATAGCAATTCCTGCCAGCTTCCAGTCTACAATATATTTTAAGCTAATATTCAGATACATCATATGATATGCTTTCCAGATTACCCGTGGGAATGCATACGTTCCAGCAAAAAAGCCTCCTATACATCCGATAACTGCTGCCAGCCCTGAATAGATCATATATTTGCTCATGATCGTATGCTCACTGTATCCAAGTGCCTTTAGCATTCCGATCATTGTTCGCTGTTCCTCGACCATACGATTCATCGTCGTCATACAGACAAGCACAGCAACCAATACAAAGAACACCGGAAATACCTTTGCTACACCATCCACGATATCGGAATCACTCTCAAAACAGACATAACCGACATTCGTCTCCCTGCCAAGAATATAATAACTGACATCCGGTGCGTCATCTATGGTTACGCCGGCAACCATATCTTCGGTAAGCCCGGTCTGCATCAAAAGCGCCTGATATCGTTTCGTAACACGGTCATGACAGATAGCATCCCAGGCATCCTTTTTCTCGTCCATATAGGTATCGTACGCATCATCGTATAACGCATAGTCCTGATCAAACCTGACATAGACGTCAGTGTAGCATTCACAGTCAAATGCTTCCGGCTTCATATATACAAATCCACTTAATTTACCGGTCCCGAGAGTAGTCGTTCCACGTTCAAAATTAATATAAAGGGAGGACTGTACGGTTCCGGTAACCGTAAATTCCCTATAGCGGAGCTTTGTCTCAGTGGCATCACCATTCGTATCTGCCACGGTAATGACATCACCGATTCTCACATCTGTCAGCTTGTCATCCACTACGCATTCATCATCCGCTTCCGGCAGTCTGCCATCCACCAGACGGATGTCATTCACATGCTCCGGCAATGACAAGGTTTTGAGTGCACGTTCATTATCACCCATACCATCATAAAGCACATCAAATGAATAGCTGCCCTCTGCATACCGGACATCATCCTCACCCGCAAATGCTTCCACATCCTCATCTGTATAGCCAAGCGTAGACACCAGATGCAGATCATAGAATTCCGAATCACTGAGGAAATCCGTAATCGTCTTCACCATAGCCGGCTTGGTCATCTTCAGGCCTGAAAAGAAACCAACACCTAACGCTATGATCGCGAGAATCGCTGCAAACCGTCCAAAACTGTTTTTAATTTCTCGAAATGTCGTACGACGCATCATTGATTTCATAAGACATACCTACCATTCCAGATCTTCTACATTTTTAATGTTATCATTCAGAACAACCTTCTCTACTGTTCCGCTCTTAACTGTGATCACACGATCTGCCATTGCTGTAAGTGCCTGATTATGTGTGATAACGATAACCGTAGTTCCGGTGTTCCTACAGGTATCCTGAAGCAATTTGAGTACGGATTTTCCTGTATTATAGTCCAGTGCACCGGTCGGTTCATCACATAAAAGCAGCTTCGGATTCTTTGCAAGTGCTCTGGCGATCGCTACCCGCTGCTGCTCTCCACCGGATAACTGTGCAGGGAAATTTGCCATACGATCCTCAAGCCCTACCTGCTTTAATACCGTTGCCGCATCTAACGGGTCCTTACAGATCTGTGCCGCAAGCTCTACATTTTCCAGTGCCGTCAGATTCTGCACCAGATTATAGAACTGAAATACAAATCCTACATCATATCTCCTGTATGCCGTAAGCTGCCGCTTGTTCAGCCCGGAGATTTCTTTTCCGTCCAGATATACACTGCCGCCGGACAGCGTGTCCATTCCGCCCAGGATATTCAGAATCGTTGTCTTTCCCGCTCCTGACGCTCCAACGATGACACAGAATTCTCCTTTCTCGATCTCGAAGTTCACATCCCGCAGAGCATGGATCTCAACCTCGCCGGTCTTATATGTTTTCTTAACATCCTTAAACTCAACATATGCACTCATGCCGCCTCGCTCCTTTCTGTTATTCACTTCTAAGTGCTATTACAGGGTCTTTCTTCGCTGCCATCTTAGATGGGATAAGGCCGCCGATCAGAGTAAGCACAACACTAATGATCACAAGGATCACCGCACCCTTTACCGGAAGTGAAGATACATTTGGCACATTTACAAATTTCTCTATCACCTTGCTGATCGGGATATTTAACAGCACCGTAACCAGAATACCGATCGCACCGGATACCAGTCCGATAATAAATGTCTCTGCGTTAAACACACGGGAAATATCCTTTTTCGACGCTCCGATACTTCGAAGAATACCGATCTCCTTCGTTCTCTCCAGTACAGAGATATAGGTGATGATTCCGATCATGATCGATGATACGATCAACGAGATAGCTACAAATGCGATCAATACATAAGTGATCGCATCGATGATCTTCGTAACGGAAGATAGCATCAGCCCGATATAATCGGTATAAGTGATCTCGCTGTCTGAATGTGAAGCATTATACTCATCGATCAGGTCTGTCAGCTTGTCCTTATCTGCAAATTCCGAACAGTACAGACTGATCACAGATGGCTTCGCCAGATCTGCAAATCCAAGCTTCTCGATATTATCATCATAGGTTGCCGAAGACTGTGCAAAATACCCCTGCTCCTTTAACATTTCAAATAACTGCTCATCAGACATCTGTGAAATATACGCCTGCTGTTCCTCTGACAGGTTCATGGATGCAACGATCTGCTGCATGTCCACCTGACTCATGTCGATATCTTCTCCGTTTGAAAACGGAAGTCCTGTAAATACATCGGTATCCGGATTGTCAAGCTGCTGTTTTACGATCTCCGATTTTTCATTTTCGGATACAACATACTCTGCAAGTTCAGCGGTATAACCGATCATTCCCGCATCGATCGATGCTGCATAAGAGGATTCGCTCTGACGGATGATACCACAGACCTGAATATCCAGACCTTTGCTGATCACATCTGCCATATAATCTTCATCGGAACTCTTGTCTGCCCATGTTCCGTCTGCATTTTTTTGGTAAATGTCACTCGGCAGAATGAGCTTGAATTTGAGATTTAAAAGATCATCATAGGAGAAGCTCATTTCCTCCGGTGCATCGTAATCTTTACCTGCCATGATCTTCGGAACCATCTCTCCAAGATCAGAAGCATTTCTGACACCTAATGTATATAAGGTAAAATCACTGATTTCGTTATTCTTATCAACGACCAGTACAACTTCATTTTTATTCTGAGGCCAGTGTCCTGCGAGCACATCGTACTGCTGTTCCAACAGCTCCCGATTACTCATTAACTGCTTCCACATATCCATGGAATTATTTCCGTAACTGAACGCCGACATGAAGCCTGACAGGGATTTCTGGGATTCTTCCATATCGCCAAATCCCATCTCTCGCATCATGATACTTGGATTTACCTGCTGTGTACCGCCTGCTGCATTTTCGTTAAATACATACATCGGAGTATCATAGGTATACTTGATATCACTCACGATATCCTTGAATCCATTTGTATCATCTTCAATATATTTCTTAAATGTTTCCAGATCGTTTTCCTTTACCTCTGAGAGCATGGACACCATCATATCGCCCATGACATCACCGGAGTATACACGATCCGGGTCATGATCACTCAGATTTTCTTCCTTTGTATTACCCGCCATTTCCGAGATCAGGTCAGAATAATCCATTGCCTTTTTCTGGATCTCAATCGGATAGGATGACAGGGTTTCCTCCTGCACATCATTGATATAGCCCTGGAATCCACTGGATAATGACAGGATCAGCGCGATACCGATGATACCGATACTTCCGGCAAATGCCGTTAAAAGGGTTCGTCCTTTCTTCGTCAGCAGGTTATTAAAGCTGAGGGAAAATGCCGTAAATACAGACATAGATGTCTTTCTCGGTGCATATGCTTCTTCTGATTCTTTCGCTTCGTCTTCATCTGAAAATGGTGCGGAATCATCTATGATCTTACCATCTAACAGCTTCACGATTCTTGTAGAATATTTGTCTGCAAGCTCCGGATTGTGTGTTACCATGATGACCAGCTTTTCTTCTGCGATCTCCTTTAACAGCTCCATAATCTGGACACTGGTTTCGGAGTCCAGGGCTCCGGTCGGCTCATCTGCAAGCAGGATATCGGGATCATTGATCAATGCTCTGGCGATCGCTACCCGCTGCATCTGTCCACCGGACATCTGATTCGGCTTCTTATAGATCTGATCGCCCAGACCAACCTTTTCCAACACCTCTTTTGCACGTTTTCTACGCTCGGATTTGGATACACCGGATAAGGTCAGCGCCAGCTCGACATTTGCAAGAACCGTCTGATGCGGAATCAGATTGTAACTCTGGAATACAAAACCGATCGAATTATTCCGGTATGAATCCCAGTCTCTTGCCTTGAATTCTTTTGTTGATCTGCCATTGATAACCAAATCACCACTCGTATACTGATCAAGTCCGCCTATAATATTAAGAAGCGTTGTCTTACCACAACCGGACTGACCAAGTACCGATACGAATTCATTCTTTCTGAAATTAATGGAAATGCCTTTTAACGCCTTTACCACTTCATCTCCAGTCTGATAGTCCTTCACAATCTTCTTTAACTGAAGCATATATTGTTTCCTCCATGAATTATATTATAAAAATTTTACCATCCCGGTTTTAGCATTTCAAGGAAATGGCGGATTCTTTTATAAATGTTTTACATAATGATAAAATACTACGCCGCGATATCAGGGTTATTATGGCGCAGTATTTTTTTATTTTTATCAAGTTTTTGTAAATGGCTTTTATTTTGGAAATAAATAATGTATAATGGCGACAGAGTAGGGTTATCTAACCGGATTTTTACATTATAAATGTGGACAATTCGGGCAGATGAAAGCCCAAAATAATTTTTTTAATGGAGGAATTTATAATGTTAGTTTCAGCAAAAGAAATGTTGGAAAAGGCTAAGGCTGGAAAATATGCCGTTGGCCAGTTTAACATCAATAACCTTGAATGGACAAAGGCTGTTCTTCTTACAGCTCAGGAACTTCAGTCTCCTGTAATCCTTGGTGTTTCAGAAGGCGCTGGAAAGTATATGACTGGATTTGAAACAGTTGCAGCTATGGTTAAGGCTATGCACGATTCTTTAGGAATTACAGTTCCTGTAGCTCTTCACCTTGATCACGGAACATATGAAGGATGCTACAAGTGTGTTAAGGCCGGATTCACATCTATCATGTTCGATGGTTCACACTATCCATTCGAAGAGAACCTTGCTAAGTCAACAGAGCTTGTTAATGTTGCTCATCAGCTTGGTCTTTCTATCGAGTGTGAAGTTGGTTCAATCGGTGGTGAAGAAGACGGTGTTATTGGTATGGGCGAGTGCGCAGATCCAGAAGAGTGTAAGATCATCGCTGATCTTGGCGTAGATATGCTTGCTGCCGGTATCGGTAACATCCATGGTAAGTACCCAGCAAACTGGAAGGGTCTTTCATTCGAAACACTTGATGCTATCCAGCAGAAGACAGGTACTATGCCATTAGTTCTTCACGGTGGTACAGGTATCCCTGCTGACATGATCAAGAAAGCTATCTCACTTGGCGTTTCAAAAATCAATGTTAACACAGAGTGCCAGTTATCATTCGCAGATGCTACAAGAAAGTACATCGAGGCTGGTAAGGATCTTGAAGGTAAGGGATTTGATCCTAGAAAGCTTCTTGCTCCTGGTTTCGAAGCTATCAAAGCTACTGTTAAAGAAAAGATGGAACTTTTCGGATCAGTTGGCAAAGCTAACGACTAGTATATAGTACGAATATCATAACATAGTACAAGCCAGATATGGCTTTATGTAGCAGATCAGATTTCTGTATAACAGTTGCCAGCTGATACATTTCACATATTATTCCGCAAGGCGCTTTTGCTCTATTTCAACGTAGCGGTTCTAACCTCACTACCTGTGGTAGTTCGCTAAGAACCGACGTTGAAAAAGGCTTGCTTCATAATAGTGAATGTATCATCTGACAACTGCCTTATAATCTCGTTCTGCTACATAAACCATATCCGGCTTGTACTATGTTATGATATTCTGTGCTATGGAGAATTTTCTCTCATGCTACATAAATATTTTCATTCAGGAACGTCCCCGGGCATAGCTGCCAGCCGGCATAATACCTGAAAAATATTGCGAGGATTTCGTGATGAAATGCATATATCTGCAAATGTGGGTGCCTGTTTGAGCCCGACGGGCGAGTTGGCACAGGAACATTTGCGAATAGGATATATGCAGTTCATAGAAACCGCAGTTGTTTTTCGGGTATTATGCCGGCTGGCAGCTATGCCCGGGGACGTTCTCCTGTACCTCTTTACCAGATTCCCATAACATGCTGCATAAGCAGGCTGACCAAGGTAATGCCGATCCAACAGCATGCACCTAACAAAATCGGCTTGCCACCGGTTTTGATCAGCTTAATAACATTGCTGTTTAACCCGATCGCCGCCATAGCCATGATAATGAAGAATTTGGACAGCTCCTTTAACGGTGCAAATACATCCGCATTTACGCCCAGACTGATACAGATCGTTGTGATTATAGATGCGATCACAAAATACAGAATGAACATAGGAAATGCTTTTTTCAAGCTGAATCCATTTGTCTTCTGCTCTGTCTTTGCCGCCTGTCTTGCACGAACTGCCGCAAGCACTAATGTGATCGGTATAATTGCCAGTGTTCTGGTCAGTTTTACCGTTACTGCCTTATTGAGAGTCTCACTTCCAAGATTCCACATGCTGTCCCATGTTGATGCCGCCGCTGTTACAGAAGATGTATCATTGATGGCTGTTCCCGCAAATATTCCAAATGCATCACCGGATGCCGTGTCAAATCCTATTACTTTTCCAATGATTGGGAAGAAGATAGCCGCAAGCACGTTAAAGAAAAAGATAACAGAAATAGCCTGTGCGACTTCATCGTCATCTGCATCTATAACCGGTGCTGTTGCTGCGATTGCGGAACCACCACAGATAGAAGATCCAACACCGACAAGAATCGAAGTATTTGCCGGAACCTTCATCACCTTTCGAAGGATCCATGCGATCAATAAGGATGTACCGATCGTACAGATAATGATCGGAAGCGACTGTTTTCCTGTCTGCAGGATTACTCCGAGATTCATGCCAAATCCTAATAATACAACGGCTGTCTGCAAAACAATCTTTGATGTCCATTTGATACCGGCTTCTGCCTTTCCCTTATCCGTCCATACAAGTGCGATCAACATACCGGCTAATATCGCAATGATCGGTCCGCCGACAACCGGAAACCGTTTTCCAATTAACCATGAAGGAACTGCTATGATAAAACACACCAGAATTCCTATCCAGTTTTTCTTAATAAAATTCATTTATTCCTACCTCACTGTGTTTTTTGCGGATGCTATTATAACACCCGCATACTAAAAATGCCATAAAATTGATTGACATTTTCTATCAACTTGGTATAATAGGCACGAATCGGACGGTATATATGATATACCTTGCAAGGTGTTCTGAATGTTATTCAGGATTCCCGGATGGACATGAATGTTATGAGCCAGATAAGATTATCTTATCTGGCTCTTTTTTTTGTGAACAGCACAGCATAGGAGGACTTATAATGGATTTATTAAAAGACAATCTGAAAAAATTATACTTCAAATTCCTGATACCATCACTTGGAAGTGCCATGGTTATGTCTATTTATACACTGACAGATGCGATCGTCATTGGAAAAGGTGTCGGCGCAGATGCTCTTGCTGCCCTAAGTATTACAACACCACTTCTCTGCATCCTGATGTCAACCGGAATCCTGTTTGGTGTCGGCGGCTCTGTACAGATGAGTGTTCACAGGGGAAGTGGTAATCATCAGAAATCCAATCGTTATTTTACGATTTCTTTTTTCCTGATTACGGCTGTTACTGCCCTTTTATGGCTGATCTATGCCACCTGCATGCCTAAGCTGCTTCATCTGATGGGAGCAAATGACACCTTATTCCCATACGCCATGTCCTACATGCGTTATATCAACATTTTCCTTCCGGTTGCTGTATTTTCAAATTATGTAGCAATCTTTATCCGTGCCGACAATGATCCAAACCGTGCAATGGCGGGAGTTCTGCTTGGCGGCGTCGTAAATATCGCACTGGATATCATTTTTGTATTTCCTATGCATATGGGAATGGGCGGTGCCGCATTCGCTTCCGTTCTCGGTATGACTATCCAGGTATTTGTCGGTGGCTCACACTTTTTCTCACGCAAAAACGGTCTTCATTTCATCCGACCGATTCACACGATTCCCAGTATCCGTCATATTATTGTCGGTGGTATCCCAAGTTTTTTCAATGAATTTGCAAATGGATTCATCGTACTGCTGTTTAATATCCAGATCCTGAAATATTGCGGTGAAAATGCACTCTCGATCTACAGCGTGATCTCAAACTGTGTAATCCTGTTCAACTCCCTGTTTACCGGAGTCGGTCAGTCGATCCAGCCTGTTATCTCTACTAATTATGGTGCAGGAAATGGGGTCCGAATCAAAGGAATAAAAAAGATGGCATATACCACTATCCTTATAATGGGTGCCATCTTCTCGCTTAGTGGAATCTTATTCCCGACTGCGGTCTGTCGTATTTTTATTAAAATGAATCCAACACTGACTGATATTGCAAATCTGGGTGTACGAACCTACTTTTTTGCATTCCTGCCATTTGGCATTAACCTGCTGACTTCTTACTATTTACAGGCGATACTGCGATCTGCACAATCCCTGTGCATCTCACTGCTCCGAAATATCATCTTAAGCAGTATCTGTATCCTTGTATTTCCATTGTGTCTGGGTGCATCCAGCCTGTGGTTTGTTATGCCGATCGTTGAAGTCGTAGTGTTATTTGTCAGCCTTGGCTGCCTGAAAAGCAAATCTATATAGAACATAAACGCTAAGATATAACTGTAACTCTATCTGCAGTTCTGCTCTTAAACAGTTTCGGCTATATTATGGAAGTCGCTCATTAAAGACTCGTATGCAGCTTCGTCCATGCCATAAGAAAAGCATGCAAGTGCACGGAAACAGGCCTCAGGTAATCTCTTAAGTTTTCCGTTATTATACTGTTCTGCCACCTGCTGTAATTCATTGATTATGTCATGCTTACGCTTCTGTTCTTCCAGGCTGCCATTCCAGAAACAGCTCATATCATAATCAGATGTATTCCCGCATGGAGCCGTACAGGTGGAACACCCGGGAGAAAGCCGGTATTTCTCCCGGTGTATTTCCTCTATTGTCTCATCATTGTCTTCCTGTAATAACGCACTTGCGATCGTCTGATCTGTTTTCTCTGTCCAGCCGGAATTACCGGCCGCACCTACAAGGCCGATCAATGCGCCAATGATCTTATCATTCCTCATGTTGCTAATTCCTTATGTTTCCAAATTTCTATATCTCTAATTCCTCTATATCAATTCTACACATTCTATAAAACTGATATCTATATAAGAGCTTAATTGTATTCTCTATCTTCACACTTTATAAATACCGCTTCAGATATTGTCCGGTATATGAATTCTCACATTCTGCGATCTCCTCCGGTGTTCCCTGTGCGATCACTGTTCCACCGCGGACACCGCCTTCCGGTCCCATGTCGATGATATAATCGGCAGTCTTTATAACATCCAGATTATGCTCGATAACAACTACGGTATTTCCGCTGTCACTAAGTCTGCGAAGAATATCCACCAGACGATGAACATCGGCGAAATGAAGTCCGGTCGTCGGTTCATCCAGAATGTAGATCGTCTTTCCGGTTCCACGTCTGGCAAGCTCCGTCGCAAGCTTCACTCTCTGTGCCTCTCCGCCGGATAATGTAGTAGATGGCTGTCCCAGACGGATATAGCCCAGACCAACATCCTTTAACGTCTCGATCTTGCGCAGGATACTTGGAACATTTGCAAAGAACTCGCAAGCTTCATCCACAGTCATATCCAGAACATCATAAATGCTCTTACCTTTATATTTTACTTCCAGCGTCTCACGATTGTACCGCTTGCCACCGCATACCTCGCAAGGAACATAGACATCCGGCAGGAAATGCATCTCGATCTTGATGATACCATCACCACGGCAGGCTTCGCATCGTCCACCCGATACATTGAATGAAAATCTTCCCTTCTTATATCCTCTTGCCTTGGCATCCTTTGTATTTGCAAACAGGTCACGGATCATGTCAAATACACCTGTATAGGTTGCCGGGTTCGATCTCGGGCTTCTTCCGATTGGAGACTGATCGATATTGATCACCTTATCAAGTGCATCGTAACCCACAATATGATCATGATGCCCCGGTTTGATACGGCTCTTATTCAGTCTTCTCGCCAGCTTCTTATATAAGATCTCATTTACAAGTGAGCTCTTTCCCGAACCGGACACACCAGTCACGCATACCATAATACCCAGTGGTATATTCACATCGATATGCTTCAGGTTGTTCTCATAAGCATTCTGAACGGTCAGCCAGCCCGTTGGCTTTCTTCGTACCTCCGGTACCGGAATCTTTTTTCTTCCGCTTAAATAATCACCGGTGATCGAGTTCTCATTTTTCATGATCTCCTCTGCCGTACCCTCCGCAACGACATAACCACCATTTTCACCGGCTCCCGGGCCGATATCTATAATATAATCCGCAGCACGCATCGTGTCTTCATCATGCTCTACTACGATCAGAGTATTTCCAAGATCACGCAAATGCTCCAATGCTCCGATCAGCTTATCATTATCTCTCTGATGCAGACCAATACTTGGTTCATCCAGAATATAAGCAACGCCCACAAGCCCGGAACCAATCTGTGTCGCCAGACGGATTCGCTGTGCCTCGCCACCGGACAATGTGCCTGTAGAACGATAAAGTGCCAGATAATCAAGGCCTACATCGATCAGAAAATGCAGTCTCGCACGGATTTCCTTTAAAACTGCCCCGCCGATCAGCATCTGCCGGTCTGTCAACTTAATATTATCCATAAAGTCTGTAAGATCCTCGATCGACATTCTGGTCAGATCATCAATATTCTTATCGGCGATCGTAACAGCCAGTGCTGTCGGTTTCAGACGTTTTCCCTTACATTCTTCACATGGCGTGATCGTCATAAAAGTCTCATACTCTGCCTTGGTCGTCTCACCTCCGGTCTCCCGGTACCTTCGCTGGACGTTCTTGATCAGACCTTCAAATGTAATATCATAGACGCCTTCTCCACGCTGTCCTTTATAGTGAACCTTTACCGGACGGCTGTTCTTGCCATATAATAACAGATCTTTGATCTCATCACTGTAATCCTGAAATGGTGTGTCCAGTGAGAAATGATATTCCTCTGCCAATGCACGAAGTACTGCATTTGTGAAACTCTTTCCATCATTACAGGACTGCCAGCCCAGCACAACAATTGCCCCTTCATTGATCGACAGCTTGGTATCCGGGATCATCAGATCCGGATCAAATTCCATCTTAAATCCCAGACCGGCACAACATGGACATGCGCCAAATGGATTGTTGAATGAAAAGCTTCTGGGCTCGATCTCATCAATGCTGATTCCACAATCCGGACAGGAAAAGCTGTCAGAGAAATTCAAGATCTCATTTTCTCCATCTGCATTTATAACCTCAATCTTCATCAGACCTTCTGCCATCCGTAGCGTTGTCTCTACAGAATCTGTCAGTCTTCGTTCCATATCAGGACGAACGACCAGACGATCCACAACGATATCAATATTATGCTTCTTATTCTTATCCAGCTTGATCTCCTCGGATAACTCATACATGCTGCCATCAATGATCGCACGGACAAAACCGCTCTTTGCCGCCTTCTCCAACAGCTTCACATGTTCCCCTTTTCTGCCTCTTATAACCGGTGCGAGTACCATGAATTTTGTCCGTTCCGGCAATTGCATGATATCGTCTACCATCTGATCCACGCTCTGTTTGCTGATCACTTTTCCACATTTCGGGCAGTGTGGGATTCCTGCTCTTGCATATAACAGACGGAAATAATCATAGATCTCTGTTACTGTTCCGACTGTGGATCTCGGATTCTTATTCGTCGATTTCTGATCGATCGATATCGCAGGCGACAGGCCCTCGATCTTCTCGACATCCGGCTTCTCTGCCTGTCCAAGGAATTGTCTTGCATAGGAAGATAAGGACTCCATATAGCGTCGCTGACCTTCGGCATAGATCGTATCAAATGCCAGTGAGGATTTGCCCGAACCGGACAGACCTGTCACAACGACAAATTTATCTCTCGGAATCTTCACATCTATATTCTTCAGGTTATGTTCTTTTGCACCTTTAATCGTAATATACTTAATATCACCCATTTCGGTTGACCTTCTTTCTGCTCATTTTATTTGAATCTTATAAACATGTATGATCATTATATTTATTATTACTTTTATACAATATGAAAGATACATTACATATTATTCCGTAAGACGCTTCCGCTCGTATCCTCGTGCAGCGGTACATAAAGTTGCAAAAAACGCAACTTAAGTACCGGCCTCGGATAAGGCTTACTTCATAATAGTAATGATATCTTTCATATTAGTTTAACAACTAATATTCAAACAAATAATATTATGATCATACATGTTTATACACCTTCAATTAGTACGACAGCATGATCTGTATTGTATTTTCTACTTATCATAGTCCCGAAGTGCTTCTTTATACTTCTTCAGCTCATCACGGACGATCGCTGCCATTTCAAAGTTCAGGTCAGCGGCTGCCATGTTCATCTTCTTTGTCAGCTTATCGATCATTGCTTTCAGCTCTTTCTTTGTCATGGATTCAATATCTTTCTCTGCATCCACAACCGGTTTATCTTCTGTGACTTCATTTGTAATAAGATCACGGATACTCTTCTGGATCGTCTTCGGTATGATCCCATGTTCCTTATTATAAGCATCCTGAATCTTTCGACGACGATTTGTCTCCGAGATCGCACGTTTCATGGAGTCTGTCATCATATCTGCATACATGATAACATGACCTTCTGAATTTCTCGCAGCACGTCCGATCGTCTGGATCAATGAAGTCTCCGAACGCAGGAAGCCCTCTTTATCTGCATCCAGGATAGCCACCAGTGTGATCTCCGGAATATCCAGTCCCTCTCGAAGAAGATTGATTCCGACCAGAACATCAAAGACACCCATTCTCAGATCCCTCACGATCTCTACACGCTCCATTGTATCAATATCGGAATGAAGATATTTGACCTTAATGCCATTCTCGCGCAGGAAATCTGTCAGATCCTCTGCCATACGTTTTGTAAGTGTCGTAACCAGAACCTTATGTCCCTGTTCTGTCTCTTTCAATATCTCTGACATCAGGTCATCGATCTGTCCTTCTACCGGACGGACATCCACCGGCGGATCCAGCAATCCGGTCGGCCGGATGATCTGCTCGGCCCGGAGCAGCTCATGTTCTGCTTCATATTTGGATGGTGTCGCCGATACAAATAATACCTGATCTAACTTCGATTCAAATTCCTCAAAATTCAACGGACGGTTGTCCAATGCGGATGGCAGACGGAATCCATAATCTACCAGATTCTGTTTTCTGGAACGGTCGCCTGCATACATTCCTCCGACCTGCGGAATCGTCATATGCGACTCATCTATGATCAACAGGAAATCATCACCGAAGAAATCCAGCAATGTACTCGGAGTCTCCCCGGATTCTCTGCCGGATAATGGTCCTGAATAATTCTCGATACCGGAACAGAAGCCGGTCTCCCGCATCATCTCTATATCAAAATTTGTCCGTTCTTCAATCCGCTGTGCTTCGATCAGCTTATCATTTTCCTTAAAATACTGTACCCGTTCAGCCAATTCCGCTTCGATCTTTGTAAGTGCACGTTCCAGTTTCTCATGTCCGACAACATAATGAGAAGCAGGAAAGATACAGGTAAAATTCAGGCTGCGCCTGATCTCTCCGGTCAACGGATCGAATTCACAGATACGATCAATCTCATCACCAAAGAATTCAACCCGCACAGCATCTTCAAATGTCGATACCGGAAGGATCTCCAGCACATCCCCGTGTACACGAAATGTTCCACGGTGGAAATCCATATCATTTCTGACATACTGGATATCCGTCAGTTCATCAATCACCATATCCCGATCCTTGATCATTCCGACACGGAGCGACAGCATCTGCTCCCGATATTCATCCGGATCACCGATACCGTAAATACAGGATACCGAGGATACGACCACAACATCTTTTCTGTCTATCAATGCCGCAGTTGCGCTGTGACGCATCTTATCAATATCATCGTTGATCGCAGAATCCTTCGCTATATAAGTATCAGTCGATGCCACATATGCTTCCGGCTGATAATAATCATAATATGAAACAAAATATTCTACCGCATTTTCCGGAAAGAATTCCTTCATTTCCGAATACAACTGTGCCGCCAACGTTTTGTTATGCGCAAGCACCAGCGTCGGTTTATTCAGTTGTGCTATTACATTTGCCATGGTAAATGTCTTACCGGAACCGGTTACACCTAACAGGGTTTCAAACTGGTTTCCCTCTTTAAATCCATCCACCAGCTCTTTGATCGCCTGCGGCTGATCACCGGTCGGCTGATATTCTGATACTAATTTGAAATGATCCATTATGTTCTCCTGATATATCTATCTAAATACAATCAATATTCTTATTATTGTTCTCTGTCTAATATATCATTCCATTTAAAAAAAGTACAGAGCAAATCGAATATTTGTTCTTTATTCTATAAGAACCTTCCGCTTCCCACTGTGTCATCCGCAAAGCGGATTTAAAAACCATGCCATCCATGGTATACTATGTCTTATCAAAAAAATGAACGAGGTGTAACATGAGCGCAATCGTAACATTAAAGAAGGGCGAGGGCAGAACCATCAAAGCCGGCGGCGCCTGGATTTATGACAATGAAATAGATACCATCATGGGAAGTTTTGAAAACGGGGATATCATCATTGTAAAAGACTTTGACGGATATCCGATGGGAAAGGGATTTATCAATACGAATTCCAAGATCACTGTCCGTATGCTGACACGTCACGTCGATACCGAGATCAATGAAGATTTCTTCCGCATGCGTCTGCAGGCAGCATGGGATTATCGTAAGAAAACCGTAGATACAAGCAGCTGCCGTATCGTATTTGGCGAGGCAGACTTCCTGCCCGGTATTGTGATTGACAAATTTGAAGATGTGCTGGTCGTTGAGTCACTTGCACTTGGAATTGACAGAGTTAAAAATTTGTTAATAAATATTTTAAAAAATGTCCTTAAATCGGATGGTATAATAATCAAAGGTGTTTATGAGCGTAGCGATGCTAAAGTTAGAATAAATGAAGGGATGCAGCCATTCAAGGGATTCATTGGGGATGAATTCGACACGAACGTGGAAATTATTGAAAATGGCGTACACTATATTGTTGACGTAAAAGACGGTCAGAAGACCGGCTTCTTTCTTGACCAGAAATACAACCGACTTGCGATCCAGCGTCTTTGTAAGGATGCAAAAGTTCTTGACTGTTTCACACACACAGGCTCTTTTGCGCTGAACGCCGGAATTGCCGGTGCCGCAAGCGTACTGGGTGTAGATGCTTCCGCACTTGCGGTCAGACAGGCACAGGAAAATGCAAAGCTGAACCACTTGGAGGATTCGGTTACATTTATCTGTAAAGATGTCTTTGATCTGCTTCCTGAACTGGAAGAACAGGGCGAGAAATTCGACGTTGTAATTCTGGATCCACCTGCATTTACAAAATCACGCAACTCAATTAAAAACGCTGTAAAAGGTTATCGGGAAATAAATCTGAGAGCCATGAAGCTCGTTAAAGATGGCGGCTTTCTTGCCACCTGTTCATGCTCCCATTTCATGGACTATGAACTATTTACAAAAACCATCGGACAGGCTGCTTCCAACTCTCACAAACGACTGAGACAGGTTGAATTCCGTACTCAGGCTCCTGATCATCCGATTCTGTGGGCTGCAGATGAATCATACTATCTGAAGTTCTACATATTTCAAGTAACCAGCGACAAATAGCTGGAGTTTCAGAGATTGGTCCTCTGTCATTTATCTTACTTGTAATACTTTTGGGAGGTAAACATGAAGCTAATACAGAGAAATAGGGATGCAGCATATCTACAGTATGATAAATATGTCGATTTCGACAATCCCATGGTTATGGAGAAGGCTATGGATCTTACCAAAAACTGCAGATCTGTTTACGAAAAAATAGAAACCATATATTATTTTGTCAGAGATGAAATTGATCACACCTGGGACGCCAAAGATTCCACGATCACAATCTCTGCGTCAGATGTTCTGGAAAAGAAAACCGGCATCAGCTATTCAAAGGCAAATCTGTTAGCCGCACTGATGCGTGCAAACGGTATTTACACCGGATTCTGCTACCAGAGGATCAAACGATTCACATATGATAACAAGCTGGCACTTCATGCACTGAATGCGGTATTTGAACCGGATGTCAAGAAATGGATCCGCTTGGATGCCAGAGGAAACAATTACCAGTTTCAGGCTGATTTCTCGATCAACGAACGACATCTTGGATATGAGCTCCGACCGGAGCTTGGTGAATTTGAATTCGATGATCTGATCGCGGTTCCCCTTCCATCGACAATGGCCGTTCTGGAAAAGAGCACAAATGCGATCAAAATGTACTATAACGATCTGCCGGACTACAACGATTAATATCATATTATACAAAATCATCGGTCCTGCCGACCGACAGTTTTTCCTGATCATTCTAAAAACTGTTCTGTTGGCGCGGTCGATGATTTTTTATGTCTATCCGAAATGTTTTCCGTTGATTTTTCCGGTATCGCAGGGTTTAATTTCCTGTTGTCTTATGGTAGAATTATACACAGTTAAAAATTTTACGAAAAGGGGTTACCGATATGAGTAATGTCACAATTATGAATCATCCTTTGATCAAACACAAAATATCAATGTTAAGAAACGAGAACACCGGAACAAATGAATTCCGTACACTTGTAGAAGAAATCGCTATGCTTATGGGCTACGAAGCACTTCGTGATCTGCCTACAGAAGATGTAGAGATCAAGACTCCGATCGAAACCTGCAAATCTCCTATGATCGCAGGCAAGAAGATGGCAGTTGTACCGATCCTCCGTGCCGGGCTTGGCATGGTAAGCGGCATCCTTGCTCTGGTTCCATCAGCAAAGGTTGGACACATCGGGCTCTACAGAGACCCGGAGACACACGAGCCGCATGAGTATTACTGTAAACTGCCGGATCCGATCGAGCAGAGAACAATCCTTGTTGTTGATCCAATGTTAGCAACCGGCGGTTCCGGTTCCGAAGCTGTTTCATTTATCAAACAGCACGGCGGCAAGAATATCAAATTCATGTGTATCATCGCTGCTCCCGAAGGTCTGGAAAGACTTCAGAAGGATCACCCGGACATCCAGATCTATGTTGGTCAGCTTGACAGATGCTTAAATGAAAATGCTTACATCTGCCCGGGTCTCGGTGATGCCGGCGACAGAATTTTCGGAACAAAATAACAGGAAGGCTTACATTATGAGATATATACACGAGCTTCGCGAAGGCGAAATGGTTTCAGAGGTTTACCTCTGCAAAAACAAGATCACAGGAAAGACAAAATCAGGTAAATCCTACTATTCTCTGCAACTGGTAGATGCCAGCGGAACAATGGATGGTAAGATCTGGGAACTGAACAGCGGAATTGGACATTTTGAATCCATGAACTATGTTAAGGTTGACGGCCAGGTTACCTCATTTAACAACACTCTCCAGTTGACAATTAAGAAGATCCGTATCGCTGAAGAAGGGGAATACGATATCAACGACTATATGCCATGCACGAAGAAAAATGTCGATGAAATGTTTGACAAGCTGCTTGGCATTATCGCAACGATCGAAAAGCCTTACTACAAAAAGCTTCTGGAAAGCTTCTTTGTAGAGGACAAAGCTCTTGCAAAAGAATTCAAAAAACATTCGGCTGCCAAATCCATTCATCATGGATTTGTCGGTGGTCTGTTAGAGCACACTCTGGCAGTTACCAGCATGTGTGACTACTACACTACATACTACCCGATCTTAAATCGTGACCTGCTCCTGACTGCTGCCATGCTTCATGACATCGGCAAGGTCTATGAGCTTTCAACATTCCCGGAAAACGATTACACAGATTCCGGTCAGTTACTTGGTCACATCGTAATGGGTACTATGATGATCCGCGACAAGATTCGTGATTCTGTTCCGGAATTTCCTGCAAAGGAAGCAAACGAACTGGAGCACTGTATCCTCGCCCACCACGGCGAACTGGAATACGGCTCTCCAAAGAAGCCTGCCCTGATCGAAGCACTTGCATTATCATTTGCCGATAATACAGATGCCAAGATCCAGACATTCATGGAAGCATTAGACAGCAAGGACGAGACCGGCTGGCTTGGTTACAATAAAATGATAGAAAGTAATATCCGCAGATCTACAAAATAAAGGATACGATATTTATTTTATGGAACTTAAAAAGAACAGTATATATACAATAGAAATAACGGACATGGGAAATGAGGGAGAAGGCATCGGCCATCTCTCTCTTTCTGATGTAGCAAATAACAAAACAGGCACAGACATTTCCACGAAAGCTTCATCCGAAGATGGAAATAACGTGCAGAATATCACTGTATTTGTCAAAGATACGGTAATCGGTGATGTAGCCGAGATCTCAATCATGAAGGCAAAGAAATCGATCGCCTACGGACGGCTGGTTCGCCTGATCACACCATCCCCTTACCGCGTAACTCCGGTCTGCCCGGTCGCAAAGAGCTGTGGCGGATGCAGTCTTCAGCACATTTCCTATGAGAAACAGCTGGAATACAAATGGAACAAGGTAAGAGAATGTCTGCGCCGGATCGGCAAGATTGAGAATCCCGATACTCTGATGGAACCGATCTATGGTATGAAAGAACCATACCACTATCGAAATAAAGCACAGTTTCCGGTTGGCAGAGACAAAAACGGCAATATCGTGATCGGCTTTTATGCCGGCAGAACCCATTCAATCATCGATTCCGATACCTGTGCGATCGGTGCAGAAGTAAACGATCAGATTCTGCCGATCATCCGTGCATTTCTCACGGAATATAACATTTCCACTTATAACGAAACAACCGGACAGGGTCTGGTACGTCATATTCTGACCCGTGTCGGGTTTACAACCGGCGAAGTTATGGTCTGTCTCATCGTAAATGGAAAAAAACTACCTCATGCAGATGAACTCATCTCCCGTCTGACAAAAATTTCCGGAATGACTTCAATCTGCCTGAACATCAATACAGAAAAAACAAATAAGATTCTTGGGCCAACCTGCAAAACACTGTGGGGCAGTCCATACATCACAGATTATATCGGCAATGTAAAATACCAGATCGGACCACTATCTTTCTTCCAGGTCAATCCAACACAAACAAAAGTATTATACGAAAAAGCTATGGAATACGCAGATTTAAAAGGCGAAGAAACCGTATGGGATCTCTATTGCGGAATCGGAACTATTTCCTTATTCCTGGCTCAGAAAGCAAAGAAAGTTTATGGAGTAGAAATCGTCAAAGAAGCCATCGACGATGCAAGATTAAATGCTAAGATGAATGGCTTTGATAATGCAGAATTCTTCGTAGGAAAAGCAGAAGAAGTACTTCCAAGAGAATACGAGAAAAATGGAGTCTATGCAGACACGATCGTCGTTGACCCACCAAGAAAGGGATGCGACAGTAAACTGTTAGAAACAATGGTGAAAATGGCACCCAAACGAATCGTATATGTAAGCTGCGATCCAGCAACACTAGCCAGAGATTTAAAAGTACTATCAGAACAAGGCTACGAAGTCGAAAAAGTCTGCGCCATCGACCAATTTAGCCACAGCTCACATGTGGAGACGGTTGTTCTTTTGTCCCAACTGAAACAAAAGCCGGCATGAAGGTTTCCAATC